>OIYV01000289.1_pt1 | contig 32633 bp, 50 predicted proteins | sample 1588251 | NCBI WGS metagenome assembly OIYV01 (sample SAMN03283282) | human gut metagenome | biome: human-associated habitat; material: feces | host: Homo sapiens | place: Peru | collected 2012
CCCATTTCCGACGGCGGGAAAAAAGTGCGAGGGGGTAAGCGACAAGAAAACGCGATCGGGTGCGGCGCGTGCGCAAACGACGCGGCTGCGCACAGCCGCGTGAAGGTCGCTTTGATCTCCTGCGCTCGGCGGCTTCCGGTTTGGCACGGCGGCTTCCGTCCTGGCTGACCGCTTCCGGATCGGCTGGCGGCGGACGGCGCAGCTGATCGTTGACAGATCGGCGGACGTTGGAGCGCCGGCGCTTGGCTGAGCGTCAGATGCGGGCGGTGCCCAAATCGGACACGAGAAAAAAATCCGGCGTGTTCCCCGCTCTTTGCGGCGGACATGGATGATCCTCCTTTCACGCCTCGCTCTTCGCGGCTAAGGCGAGGAGCGGGGAATGCGCCGGAGAAAACACGGAGGTGAGGCGATGGGCCGCGAGGCCATGATCAAGGCGGATATGGAAGCGGTCGGGACGTACTCGCCGATATTTGACAAAGCGATCCACGAGCTGGCGAAGCAGGAGCGTGAGCTCGCACGCGCTGAAAAGGCGTGGAAAGCAGCGGGCGGCAAAATGGTCGCCGAGCTCGTGAACAAGACGGGCGCAAAGTACACGGCCAAAGATCCCAACTACGCGGTGGTCGATCAGCTGCGCAAGGATATCCTGGCACAGCGCGCACAGCTCGGATTGACGCCGAAGAGCCTAAAGGCCATGAAAGCAAAGCTCGCAAACCCCGAGGTGCAGAGGCGGTCGAAACTAGAAGAGCTGATCGACGAGGCCAAAGAGTACGCGGCCGAGAACGCGGGCAGGTACCAGGCGGATGTGGACGGGTACGTCGAGGACGTGCTTTCGGGCGAGATCGTCGCCTGCGAAGAGATCCGTCTCGCCTGCGAGCGGTATGTGCGCGACCTGGAAAACCCTAAGTGGGAGTTTCGCAGCGAGCCGGCCTGCGAGGTGCTCGCCATCATCGAAACGATGATGTGCCATCAGCAGGGCGAGTTTATGGACGGCCGGCCGCTGCGCGGCACGCCGTTCCTGCTGCTGCCGTATCACAAGTTTATCGTGTTCAACATTATGGGCTTTTACCGTGCTGGCACGCAGCTCAGACGCTTCACGGAAGCGCAAGACTTTATCCCGCGAAAAAATATCAAGACCACCTTTGCCGCGGCGCTGGCGTGGGCCCTGGCGCTCTACTACGCGCCGAGCGGATCAAAGGTCTACGAGGTTGGCGGCGCGCTCAAACAGGCGATGGAGGGCTTTGATTTCCTCTCGTACAACATTCGCAGGCTGCGCATTTCGACCACGGACGACCCAGAAAACGGGCTGCGCATCCTCAACAGCAATTCCGAGCACTCGATCACCGGCGACATCGGTGAGGGAGGATTTATCAGCATCAACGCGCTGGCGGCCAGTCCGGACAAGCAGGACTCTTTTAACTGCAACATCGTCATCGCGGACGAGGAGCACACCTACAAGAGCCCGCAGCAGTACCAGGTATTGAAAGACGCGACCAAGGCGTACTCCAACAAGCTGGTCATCGGCATTTCATCCGGTGGTAAGCTGGCGCACGGCTTCTTGGCACGGCGCGTGGAGTACTGCCGGAAGATCCTCAAGGGGACGATCACCGGCGACGCGGCCGACAGCCTGTTTATTTTTCTCGCCTGCGCGCCGCGCACGGACAGCGGCGACGTGGATTACACCAACCCGGACGTACTGCAAGGCTGCAATCCCGGGTGGGGCCAGTCCATCCGACCGCAGGACATGATCAACGACGCGATGCAGGCCAAGGATGACCCGCAGATGCGGCCGGAATTCCTGCAAAAGTCGCTGAACGTCTTCACGGCGGATCTCAAGGCATATTTCAACATCGACGAATTCCGCGCGAGCGACAGCAGGTACAACTGGACGCTCGATGAGCTGCGCCGGCTGCCGATCCGCTGGTACGGCGGCAGCGACCTCTCTAAGCTGCACGACCTGACGGCAACGTGTCTGTTCGGCAACTACAAGGGTGTAGATATCATCATCCCGCACTGCTGGTTCCCGGTCGTGGCTGCGACGCAGAAAGCGCAGGAAGACGAGATCCCACTCTTCGGCTGGAAAGACGACGGCTGGCTCGACATGTGCAACGACAAGGTGCTCAACTATTCCGACGTTGTGCGGTGGTACATCGCGCGGCGCACGGAGGGCTTCAAGCTGCGGCGCATCGGACACGACCGCAAATTCTGCCGCGAGTACTTCATTGAGATGAAAAACAAGCACTTCCCGATTAAGGACCAGCCGCAGCTCTTTACACGAAAGAGCGAGGGATTCCGGTACCTTGAGGCAAGCGCGAAGCGCGGCACGCTGTACTACTGCCACGCCGAGCCGTTTGAATATTGCGTGCAGAACGTGCACGCGATCGAAAAGGCCGACGACATGATCCAGTATGAGAAGATGGCGGAGCACCTGCGCATCGACGTATTTGACTGTGCGGTGTTTGCGGCCTGCACGTACCTCGAAGATCTGGAAGCCAGCAACAAGGGAAAGGGCTGGTACGACGATGAGAAAGGCAAAGAAGAATGACAAAGCATATTAAAAGCCGGGTGCGGAAAGCGCCGCCCCGCATCCGCGGCGATAACTCGGCGCTGGGCCTGTTCCTGGGCGATAGCTTTGACAGCCTGAGCGTGAGCGGCTATTCCTCGCTGCTGCAATCGCCGGACGCGGCAACGGGGATTGCGACGACGGCGTCCATCATCGGCGCATCGACCATCCAGCTGATGCGCAACGGCAAGGCCGGCGACATTCGCGAGAAGAACGAGCTGAGCCGGTTTATCGACGTGACGCCTTACTCCCTGTCGACACGCAAGACGTTTGTCGAGTGGATCGTGACGCAGATGCTCTCGACCGGCAACGCTTTTGTGCTGCCGGTGACGCAGGGCGGCAAGCTTGCTGACCTCGTCCCAATGCCGGGGGCCAGCGCGAACGCGACGGCGGACAACAGCTATCAAGTGCTGTGGAAAGGCAACGTGTTTGAGCCGGGCGAGGTGCTGCACTTCCCGTTCAACGTAGATCCGGCGCAGCCGTGGCGCGGCCGCGGCGTGACGATCCAGCTGCGGGACGTGCTGCAAAATCTCAAGCAGGCGGCGGCGACGACCAACCGCTTCATGGCGGACAAGTGGAAACCGAGCGTCATCGTCAAGGTGGATGCGCTGGCCGATGAATTCAGCAGCGAGGCGGGCCGAAGGCGGCTCGCGGAGCAGTACCTCTCCGAAGATGAGACGGGCGCGCCGTGGATCATCCCCGCGGATCTGATCGACGTGCAGCAGGTCAAGCCGCTGACGCTGGCCGACCTCGCCATCAACGAGACGGTCGACCTGGACCGCAAGACCGTTGCCGCGGCGCTGGGCGTGCCGCCCTTTATGATCGGCGCGGGCGCTTATAACCAGCCGGAGTATAACAACTATATCCGGCGCATGGTGGTCCCGCTGGCGACGACGATCGCGCAGGAGCTCACCAAAAAGCTGCTGCTTTCGCCGGAGATGTATTTCAAATTTTCGACGCGCAAGCTCTACTCCTACACGCTGACGGAGCTGGCCGACGTGGGCGATGCGCAGTATGTGCGCGGCCTGATGAGCGGCAACGAGGTGCGCGACTGGCTCGACCTCGGCCCAATCGACGGGCTGGAAGACCTGGTGATGCTGGAGAACTACATCCCGGCCGAGATGATCGGCAACCAGAAAAAGCTGAAAGGAGACAGCGACGATGGAAACGAATGACCGCAAGCAGCGACAGGTACGCTCGCTGCCGCAAAACTTTAAGACAAGAGACGCGGACGGGAAGCTCTATATCGAGGGCTATTTTGCCGTGTTTGACTCCCCTTATCCACTGTGGGACGGCGCGGAGGAAGTTGTCAAGCCAGGCGCGTTTGAAGGCGTTTTGACGCAGGACGTGCGCGCGCTGGTGAACCACGACACGACGCTCGTCATGGGGCGCACGACAGCCGGAACGCTCCTGCTGAAGCAGGACGAGACCGGCCTTTGGGGACAAATTGAGATCAACCGAGACGATACCGACGCCATGAACCTCTATGCCCGCGTCCAGCGGGGTGACGTCAGCCAGTGCTCGTTTGGTTTTGATATCGAGAGAGAGACTTTTGTGGATCTTGGCGACGGCCGGTGTCGCTGGGAAATCGAAAAGGTCAATCCGCTGTACGAGGTGAGCGTCTGCACGTTTCCCGCCTACGAGGCGACGAGCGTGAGCGCCAGACGGCAGCAGCTCGAGACCATCAGGCAGCGCGAGACGCAGGTCTGGCGCGAAAATATGAAAAAAAGACTGGAGGCACACTAATTATGGCACTGAAAGTTTTGCTTTTGCGCAAGAAGCTGAACGAAAAAAACGCGGAGATCAAAGAACTGCGCAAGCAGCAGGCCGGATTTAAGAAGCGCGAGGACGAGCTCGCGGCCGACATCGAGGCTGCTGTCACCGACGAGGAGAAAACGGCGGTCGAGGAAGCCGTTGCAGCCTTTGAAGAAGAAAAGAAAAACGTCGAGGATGCGCTGGACGCCGCGGAAGAGGCTGCGCAGGATCTGACCGACCAGATCGACGAGCTGGAAAGCACCGTGCAGGATGCTGTAAACGGCGATAATGAGGGCGACGAGGCCCGCGGCCGCAAGGGCGGCATGAAGAAGAGAGGAGCAATGAAAATGCCTACTGAAACCCGTGAGAAGATCCGCGGCATTGCTGTCCGCGACCTGAGCGCGCAGATGGAGCGCGACGACGTCAAGGTGTTCCTGACGCGCTTCCGCGAGATGAAAGGCGAAAAGCGCACCGTCAAGGGCGCAGAGCTCGGCATCCCCGACACGCTGCTGCCGATCCTGCGCGACACGACGGAGCGCTACAGCAAGCTGTACCAGTATCTGCACGTCACCCCGCTCAAGGGCACGGCCCGCCAGAACATCGCGGGCAAGATCCCCGAGGCGGTCTGGACGGAGGCGCTTGGCAGACTCAACGAGCTGGACATCGATTTCTCCCAGATCGAGCTGGACGGCTACATGGTCGGCGGCTTTGTGGTCGTGCCTAACCCCACGCTGGAGGACGACGACAACCTTGAGCTGCTTGCCACCGTGATCGACTATCTCGGCCAGGCAATCGGCCTTGCTGTGGATAAGGCGGGCGTTTACGGCGACGGCGACAACAAGCCGGTCGGCTTTGTCCATCGCCTTGCCGCGGATAGCAAGCCGTCCTGGTGGGGCTCCAAGCAGGGGGCATTTACTGACCTGCACACGAGCAACGTTGTAAAGCTCGACCTGTTCAGCGCGGAGAGCGTTGCATTCTTCCGCCCGCTGGTCGCGGCGTTAAGCAAGGCAAAGCCCAACTATTCCAACGGCAATCTCGTGTGGGTCATGAACCGCGCGACGCACATGGATCTTAAGGCCCGCGCAATGGCATGGAACAGCGCGGCAATGCTGCTGCCCGGCATGGAGGACACAATGCCCATCGTAGGCGGCACGATCGTCGAGTGCGACTTTATGAGCGACTACGACATCGCGGGCGGCTACATGGATCTTGAGCGCTGGGTCGAGCGCAGCGGCGCGAAGATCGAATCGAGCGACATTCCGTTCTTTATCCAGAACTGCACGATCTTCAAGGGCCTCCAGAGATTCGACGGCAAGCCGGTCTTTGGCGAGGGCTTTGTGATCGTCAACTACAACAACACGACGCCGACCACGTCGCTGAGCTTTGCGACCGATTACAACGGCGATCCGGCCGCGCTGGTCGTGACCGCGGCGACGCCCGCAAGCGGCAAGAGCACGCTGACCGTGACCGGCAACACCGGCAGCAAGCTCAAGTACATGGTCGCCGGCGTGCCTGTCAACGTGGCCAAGGGCGCAGCCCTGGGCGAGAGCTGGAAGGATGTGCCCGCGGACAAGGGCGTTGCCGCGGCGAGCGGTAACTATGTCACCGTGTGCGACATTGACGCCAGCGGCCGCGTGATCGGCATCGGCGCGGCGCTGGTCGCTACGGCCTGATGAGAGAGGAGGCCGCGGACGATGATGACAGACGAGGATAAGCTCAAAATGCTTGAGGCCGAGCTTGATATGCGCCACGCCGACGAGAAGCGCGAGGCGCAGCTCAGGCAGCTGCTCACCGTCGCGGCCTCCCGCATTGAGCGGTACGGGATCACGCTGCGGGATGACTTGGACGACACGCAGCTCCAGGTGAGCATGGCGGCGTGGATCTACCGCAGGCGCAACCAGACCGCGGGGCCGGCGCTGCCGGCCTACTTGCGCATGGATCTCCACGACCGTTTGATCCAGGAGAAAGGCGGGGAAAGTAATGGTTGAAGCCTACACGTTTTCGGACGTCATAACGCTGATCCGAGAGGTCGAGACCGGCTATGATGAGATCGGCCGCGTGCAGACCACGGAGCAGACGAGCGAGAGCTATGCCGAGATACGCAGCGTTGGCTCGCAGGAGACCTATAACGCGCAGGCGATCGGCCTTGCTCCGGAGCTCAAGATCATTCTGCCGAGCTTTGCGGACGATTATCACGACGAGAAGTTGGTGGAATATCTCGGGAAACGCTATCACATCCTGCGCGTCTACAAGGCGAGCGACGGCACGTGCGAGCTGACGGTCGGGCAGATGAAAGGGCCGGTGTCCGATTCCGACACCGCATGGAGGGAACGCTGATGACACTGGATGACATCATCATCAAGACCGTGTCACCGGTGGTCAAGCCGGTCGTGCCGAACCTCTACACCGGAGAGAGCGTGCGGTACTGCACGTTTAACTATTCAGAGCTGGCAGAGGGGATCGGAGACAACGCTGCGCATCTGACGCGGGCGGTGGTGCAGGTACATTACTTCGCACCGCTCAGGGAGTCAACGATCAAAACGCGGCACGCGCTGCGCGACGCGATCGCGGCGGTGGATGATTTTACCTTGCCGAGCATCGAGAACGCCACAGACGAAACAGGACAGCACTATGTGCTGGAATTTGACGCCGTGGGACGCTGGGAGGCGGAAGACGATGGCCAGAGTTGAGTTTTCCGGCATCGATGAGCTGTCGCTCTCCCTGAAGGAGGTCGCGGAGTTGCCCGACGAGGTCATTGACGCGATGCTCGATGCACGCGCCGACGTGGTCGTGGCGGCGCAGCAGCAGGCCGCGAAGCGGATGCTCAAAGGCCAGTATGTCACCGGTGAGACCGCACGGTCGATCAAAAAGGGCAAGCCGAAGCTGCGGGCCGGCCAGCGCGTCCTTTACGTGACGCCGACCGGCAGCCGCAAGCGCGGCAAGGCAAAGGCCGTGCGCAACGCCGAGATCGCATTTATCAACGAGTACGGCACGCGGAAAATCCCCGCGCGCAATTTTATCCGGACCGCGAACGAATCGTGCGCGGACGCCGCGACGGCGGCGGAGTTTGAGGTGTACAGCCGCTACCTCGAAGAAAAAGGGCTGTAGAAAGGATTACCATGCAGTACGGAGCAAAGATGATCCAGTGGGCACCGTTTGCCGCGACTGATCCGGAGACGGCAAGTGCGCCCCCGAAGCTCGGCACGCCGGCGAATCTCGGTGCGCTGAACAAGGTGACGGAAACGATCAACTTTAACCGCGTAAGCGGCCATGGCGACAATGCGAAGAAGGTTGAGATCGTGGAATTCAGGGACGGCTCGCTGGCTGTGGAGACGCTGTATCTTTCAAACGAAAATGCATCGGCGCTGACCGGCGCAGAGCTGGGCACGACGGACGGGGACAAAGACCTCAAGTTCGGCAGTAACGACGTTGCGCCCTATGGCAGCATTGCCTTTTACACAAATTGCATGAAGGACGACGGGACGAAGTACTACCAGGGCGTCTTCTTCCCCAAGGTCAAGGCAAACATGGAGGGCGAAAGCTACGAAACCAAGGGAGAAAGCATCGTGCTGAGCAATGCCAAGCTCACATTTACCGTTCTTGAGCCGCTCTACGGCAAGTACAGGCACAAAAGCCCTGAGTTTGACACCGAGGCCAAGGCCGCGGCGTGGGTCAACGAAAAAATCAAGGCCGCAGCGGGCGGCTGAGAAGCGAAGAGACGCGGCACCCGCTGCGTCTCTTTTTTATTAGGAGGAAAAATATGAAAACATTTCCCTACGATCTGGACGGGCACAAGTTCTACCTGTGCCTGAACGGGCAGGCGCTCTTTGACGCCTATGACAAATTTGGCTACGAGGAATTTATCACCAAGCACATCGAGGGGAAAGACAAGCAGAGCTTTGAAAATACGTGCTGGCTGCTTGCGAAGCTCGCCGAGCAGGGCGAGCTTGTGCGGCGCTGGCAGGGGCTTGAGCGCGGTCCGATCGTGCCGGTGGAGTATTTCCGGGCGCACCTGCGGCCGCTGGATGTGGCGGGCGCCAAGGACGCCATCCGCGAGGCGATCACTCTCGGGTTCTCCCGCGAGGAGGAGCGCGAGAGGCTCATCCGCGACCTCGGGCTTGAAGAGCTGCAAAAAAAAACGGCAAAAGCGAAATAACGCGCTCGTGGTGGCTGGATCTGCTGACGCAGTTCCTGCATCTGGGTGTGCGCGAGGGACTGCTGCTGACGCCCGGGCAGGTGCTCGACCTGCAGGAGCTGGAGATCCAGCGGCGCGGCCTGCGCAGAGAGGAGGATAACTGCTGAATGGCAACAAGGACAATCACAACGAGGCTCGCGGTCGAGGGCGAGACGGAATTTAAGCGGTCGATGAGCGAAGCGAACAGCAACCTGAAAGTAATGCGCAGCGAAATGGGCCTTGTGGACGCGGAGTTTAAAGGTCAGGCGAACAGCATGGACGCCCTGACCGCCAAAAACAAGATACTGCGCCGCGAGCAGGAGCAGCAGGCAGAAAAGGTCAAAGCCCTGGAGCGCGCGGTCAAGGACGCGGCCGATGCCTACGGAGAGAACGACAAGCGGACAGACAACTACCGCCAGCAGCTCAACCGGGCAAAGAAAGAACTGCTCGACATGAACGATGCGCTGGATGAAAACGAGAAGTATCTCGACGAGGCGCGCAAGAGCGCCGACAAGTGCGCAAGCAGCATCGACGAGTTCGGCCGCGAAGTCAAGGATGCGGGCGACAATCTTGGCGACGGAGGCGGACTGCTCAGCCAACTGGGCGACCTCAAGGGTTTCCTTGCGGGCGGCGCGATCGTTGCAGGAGCCAAGGCCGTGGGCGACGCCATCATCGGTATCGTGGACGACACGGAAGAGTATCGCAAGATCATGGGCACGCTGGAGATCAGCTCGCAGCAGGCCGGATACACGGCGGACGAAACGGCGGAAGCATATAAAAGGCTTCACGGCGTGCTCGGCGACACACAGACGGCCGCAACGACTCTTGCCAACCTGCAGGCCATTGGTCTGAGCCAGAGCGACCTCATTACGCTGGTTGACGCGGCGACGGGCGCATGGGCGACCTATGGCGACAGCATCCCGATCGACGGCCTGTCCGAAGCTATCAATGAGACGATCCAGACCGGCAAGGTAACGGGCACGTTTGCTGATGTACTCAACTGGGCGGGCGAGAGCGAAGACGATTTCAACGAGAAGCTCGCGGCGGCCAACAACACCACAGAGCGCGCGCAGATCGTGCTGGATCAGCTCTCGTCCCAGAACCTGCCGGACGCCGGTCAAGCTTGGCGCGATGCGAACGGAGACCTGATCAAGTACAACGAGAGCCAGCAGAATGTGGACGATGCGATGGCAAAGCTCGGCGAACGCCTTGCCCCGGTCGCGGCCGGCATCAAAAATACTTTTGCCGGTGCTGTCAACATCGCCATTGATACGGTGGAGGGCTGGATTGGGGCATTGCAGGACGCGGTGACCTGGCTGGGAAATGTTGCCAACAAAATCCCGGTCATCAAGGAGATCGGGGATCGCGCGGCAGAGGCGAAAGCCGCGTATGACGCCAATCCGTCAAAAAACTCCCGCACGGCGGCTTACGAGCGCCTCCACGAATCGCGCACCGCTGACGGGAAGAACGGGCAGAGCACATCGCAGACGATCAATGTAAAATCAACCGTCGTGCTGGATGGAAAAGAGGTCGGCCGCAGCGTGACAAAATACCAGATGCAGGCGCAGAGGGCAAGGCAATGAAAAATTTTACTTTTCAGATCAACGGCAACGACCGCACGGCGCTTTTCAATCAGTATGGCTTTTCCGCGGGCATTACGCCGATCTACAGCGACGAGGTCGTGACGATGGACGGCAGACGGCACAGCGCGGTGATCCGCTGGCAGGGATGGTGCAGCGCGCAGCTCAACGACATCACCGACGCAGAGGTGGCGGCGCTGGCCGCAGATCTGCGCAGCGCGACGCTGAGCGTGACCTATGAGAACCCTGCGCTCGGCAGCACGCCGGTGACGCAGGAGATGACCGTGGACGGGCTGGAGCTCGCGTATCTGCTGCGCGACCAGACGGGCCGATACTGGAGCGGGCAGACGCTGCGCTTTACGCAGAGGTGACGCAATGCATACAGTAAGTGATCTTTGGCAGCAGATGCTTGCCGATCCGGCGCACGCCGTGGAAGCAAAACTTAAGATCGCAGGGGTAGAGTACGGAGAAGATAAGATCGTGCGCAAGTCGCTCATGGTCTATGGAGGGCTGTACTCCACATTTGGTATCGGAAACTGCTGCGCGCGGCAGATCGACTTTGAAATTTATCCACAAGGGACGATCCCACGGCAGGCAAAAATTGAGGTCTACATGCGGCTGCGGCTGGGCGAGCAGGCGAGCGAATGGATCCCGAAGGGCGTCTTCTATTTTGCAACACGAAAAACCGACAGAAAAACGGGCGTTTTGAGCGTGCACGGGTATGATGCGATGCTCAAAGCCGAGGAGACATGGCTCGACAGCAGCTATGATGCGGAGACGTGGCCCATGCCGGCTGCGACGGCAGTCGCGGATATCGCGGCGCGCATGGGCGTGGCAGTGGACAGCCGCACGGTATTGGATGCGGCGTTCCCGGTGCAATATCCCGTGGACGACGAGGGAGATATGACAATGCGCGAGGCGCTTGGGCGCATTGCGGTCGCCAACGCTGGAAACTGGATCATCACGGACGAAGGGAAGCTGCTGCTGGTCGGGTTAAACTCCATGCCCGCTGAGACCAATCATCTTATCACGGAGACCGGCAGCGCCATCACCTTTGGCGGCGTGCGCATCCTCGTATAAGGAGGGCAACATGGACAAAACCTATTTAGGGCGGCGGCTCGCGGACTTTTCCCCCGGCATCGCGTCGCAGCCCATTACCAAAGTCGAGCTGCTCGACGAGAACGGCGATGTGGTCGGCGTGTCCGGATCGGACACCGGGCGGACGCTGACAGCCTTGCAGCCGGACGGCACGAATGCAATGGCGGCGGCGATCCTCGCCAAAGTCTCCGGCTACAAGCACATCGGCTACGATGGCCGAAAGGCGCTGCTTGACCCTGCGGTGGAGATTGGCGACGCGGTGACGGTGGACGGGCATTATGTGCCGCTCATCGCGCTGGACATGACGTTTGATCCATTGCTCGCGCCGGACATCTCCGCGCCGGACGCGGACGAGCTGGACGACGAGTATCCTTACAAATCGCCGACGCAGCGGCAGATCGAGAGGAACTTTGCAAAAACTCGCTCCCTTATCACCAAAACGAGCGAGGAGATCATGCTCAAGGTCGAAGGCATCGACGGGAAGTACACCGAGGTCAAGACCACGTTGGACGGCCTGACGGTGACAGACCAGAGCGGCACGACCAAGATCAAGGGCAGCAGCATCGAGACGGAGAGCATTGCAGCAAAGTCTATCAGCGCAGACAAGCTTAACCTGACGGGGCAAATCGCTTTTTCGGATCTCGACGCTGCAACGCAAAGTTCCATCTATAACGCCAACAGTAATGCGTCAAGCGCGATCAACGCCGTTTCCGCATGGCAATATCCAGGCTCGACATACATTGACGGCAGCAAAATCATGACAGGTACCGTAATGGCCACCAAACTGCTCGGCGGCACGGTGGGCTTGCTCGCATCCGATGAGAGTATTGTCGGCGCCCTGAATTTGGCGTACACGACCACGGGCATTGGTCTCGGTATTCTAACCAGTCAGGGCGGTATTCAGATCCAGTCGGCGGGCAATCTGTTTCTTTCGGCTGGCACCGGCGGCAACATCACTATTCAGTCCGGGCGCGTGCAGCTTGGCTCGGCGGCGCTATGCCTTGCATCTGCAAGTTATGGCTATAGCGCACCGTCCGGCGCGGGTGTTGATGGGCAACTCTATATCCAGTTGGTGAACAATTGATATGGCTAATTTATGGGTAACGATTACGCCGGACCCAAACGACGGGACGAAAGCAACCGTCAGCGGAGAGTTTTCCGGCGGTGACAGTAGTTATTCGTACGCAAAGCGCATCCGCGTTTCCGTGACAGGTGCCGGAGAATACTATTTCACGTCGCCACAGACGAGTGGCGGGTACAACACATTTTCCGGCGTTATTACTGGCCTAACCCCTGGAACGTCTTACTCATGGTTCGCATGGCTGCAAGTAATGCGCCCGGGTGGGTTTGGTGGAGACAGTTTTGAGCAAAATGGTAATTTTACAACAGCAAATACTGCTCCGCAGCCGCCAACCCAAACATACTACGCGCAAATCGCGTTTAATGCAAACGGTGGTTCCGGCGCTCCTGCGACGCAGAGCGTGTCGCAACAGAACGCCAATCCGTATGTTGAGTTTTACATCCCATACACCACGCCCACAAGACCGGGATACGTTTTCGGCGGATGGACGCTCAACGGGACAACGGGACAGGTCTATCCGGCAGGGGCAAAAATCACCGTATACGGACACAACTACCCGCCCGGACCTACTCACACGTTATACGCATACTGGACGCAGGACACATCCGGCAGTGTATGGCTGTATGCAAGCAATCGATGGGTAAAAGGCGTGCCATGGGTTTACACAGGCGGCAGATGGGCGAAGGGTATTCCGTGGCTGTGCACTAATGGTATTTGGAAACGAGGTGGATAAAACATGGAACAGGCAATGCAGGCAATGCGCACGGCTTTTGACGTGCTGGATACGGTGACGATCTCCACGGCAGAGGTCGACAAAATGTACACGGCGCGCAACGAGCTGCGCAGGGCGTATGCGATCCTCGCGCAGGAAGTGGAGCGCATGAGAGCCGATCAGGACGCGCAGAAAGCAAAGGAGGAGACCAATGGCTGATAAAGCAATTTCTGACCTCATACAAGCGTTACAGATCACCAACGAAGACCAGTTTGTACTTGAGCAGGGCGGCGTGGCGAAAAGGCTGAACGGCGAAACGCTGCTGAAGTTTGTTACTCTCAGCGTGGTCAAAGTCACGGTAACGACGCTGCCCGCCGGAAGTCAGGCGACGGCGACCTATGACAAGACCACCGGTACGCTGGCGCTCGGTATCCCGCAGGGCAGCAAGGGCGACACCGGCGCAACAGGTGCGACCGGTCCCGCAAACGCGCTGACCATCGGCTCGGTCACGTCCGGCAAGGTGGCGAGCGCGACCATTACCGGAGAAGCGCCAAATCAGGTGCTCAACCTTGTGCTGGAAAAGGGCGACAAGGGTGAACAGGGTAAGCAGGGTATTCAGGGTGAACAGGGTAAGCAGGGTATTCAGGGTGAACAGGGTAAGCAGGGAACCCCCGGCGCGGATGCGCCGACCATCACCGGCATCACCATCCGGCAGAGCGACTATCACCTCATTGTGACGCTGTCTGACGGCACGAGCTACGACGCGGGCTATTGCCGTGGTCAGGCGGGCGCGGGTACGGGCGATATGCTCGCGTCTGTGTATGACCCTAACAACAAGCACCAGGACATCTTTGCATATGTTGATAATGCTATCAAGGACGTCAAGGTGACTACTGACGCAACGCCTACGCAGGGCAGCGCAAACCCCGTACAGTCTGGCGGCGTGTACTCGGCGCTCGCCAATAAACTCGACAAGACCGGCGACGGCAGCAACGTCACGGCGGCGTTTGCGGTGGCGAGCACGCGGGCTAACATCGCAACGGGCGAAAAGCTCTCTGTGCTGTTCGGAAAAATTGCAAAATGGTTCGTCGACCTCGGCAGTCTGGCTTTTAAGTCAACAGTGTCCAAATCGGACCTCGCGCAGGATGTGCAGACAAGTCTCGGCAAGGCGGACAGCGCTTTGCAGAGCTACACAGAGAGCGACCCGACCGTTCCCGAATGGGCAAAGGCGAAGACCAAGCCGAACTACAGCAAGCGCGAGGTCGGCCTTGGCAATGTGGACAACGTCAAGCAGTACAGCGAGGACAACCCGCCGCCTTACCCCGTCACATCAGTCAATGGTAAGACGGGCGCGGTCACGGTGAGCGTGCCGACAGTTCCCGCCACCACCTCTCTTATCAAGGGCAACGGCTCGGGCGGGCTTGTGGCTGCTACGCGTGGCAGCGACTACATCGCGAGCGGCAACATCGTCAAGCAGACGCTCGTGAGCACGGAGACTACGCCCACGGAGAACTACGCCATCAACTGGCTGTTCGGTTAAGGAGGTGCGGAGATGGCAAATGCAAAACTCGGCACTAAGGCCGTCGGCAGCATCGTCAAGCTGAAAGTCAACGGTACGGCGAAAGAGTTCATCGTTGTCCATCAGGGCAAGCCAGGGTCGATGTATGACGAATCCTGCAACGGCACGTGGCTGCTGATGAAGGACATCTACGAAGAACGTGCATGGCATAGTTCTGACGTGAATAGCTACAAAGATTCGACCATTCACAGCTACCTGAACAACACGTTCCTGAACCTGTTCGATTCCAACATCCGCGATGCGATCAAGCAGGTGAAGATCCCGTACGTCAACGGATCCGGCGGGGCTGCGGTCGCGTACGGCGCGAACGGTCTGCCCGTGAAGGTATTCCTGCTGTCCTTCTGCGAAGTTGGCTGGGCGTCCATAGACTACAGTTACTTCAAGGAGGACGGTGCGAAGCTGTCCTACTTCGAGTCTGGAACCGGTTCGTCTGCAAACAGCAAGCGAGTTGCGTACCTGAACGGCTCGGCCATCGACTGGTGGATCCGCTCCCATAGCACCGACACCATCTACTACGCGAGTTACGTCAGCTACGACGGTGGCTTAAGCGGAGACTACCCAGACAACTCGTTCGGCATCCGCCCCGCTTTGGTTCTTCCCTCTGACACCCTCGTCGACGGCAGCGGCAACGTTGTCACCGTCGACCTCACCGCGCACAAAACGCTCGTCAACGGCACGGCCTACACCGTCAAGGGCGGTAAGTGCATGGTAAACGGCACGGTGTACAACATCCTCAAGGGCAGGACGCTGATTGACGGCACGGGGTGGGATATTACGTTCCCGAGCGCGGAGCCGGACGTGAGTAAGACGTGGAGATTTAACGATGCAATTAGTTGCTGGGATGGAATGACATGGAATGTCAATTTTGTGGCACTCGGCTATCCTTGCACAGCTATTTACTCCACCTATAGAAACAATCTTTTATATACAGCGTCGATTGGAGGCATTATGGCACGAGATGCAGCCGGAAATTGGAACGGTGAAGAGTACCGAACTGTCACTTTCGACGAAGCCCCGTCCGGAGACCTATTAACATGGTTGCAAGCCAATGCAACGCCACAATAAAGGAGTGATTACATGGCAACCTACATCAAAGTCAACAATACCGAGTACCCCGCGACCATCACGGGCATCCTCAAAGACCGTGAATGGGGTGAGCGCGAGGTCAAGAACATCCGCCTGACGATGACCACCACGGACGCGGCGGCGCTGCTGCCCGACAACACGCCGTGGAGCATCGTGCAGCGCGACATCGTACCCAAGTACGATTCGGACGGCAATCCCACGGGCGAGACCGAGGAGGTCGTCAACGAGTGGGACAATAGCATGTACAGCCTGAGCGGGGCCATCACCGATCACCGCGACGGCACGGTATCTATCAAGATGGGCAAGCCCACGGAGACGGAGAACGCCAAAGCGACCGTCACAGCCCTTGCGGGCGCGCCGGTCACATACGCCCGTGCGGTGGAGCTGCGGCCCATCATCGAGCAGGCGGCGGTCAGTCTGAGCGACGGCGAGGCAGCAAGCGTGCCGGAGCTCATCACGGCATGGGCGTACCCCGTTGATTACGCCGTGGGCGACCGCAGGAGCTACGGCGGCAAGGTGTGCAAGTGCCGTCAGGCTCATACTTCTCAAGCCGACTGGACGCCGGACAAGACGCCCGCGCTGTGGGCGGTCATCGACGCCGAGCACGCGGGCACGCAGGCAGACCCCATTCCGGCAAGCCGCGGCATGGAGTACGAATACGGCAAGTACTACCTCGACAGCGAGGACGGCAAGGTGTACCTCTGCGAGCGTACCGGCGAGGCCGCGGGCGGGAAGATCACGCTGCAATACCTGCCACACGAGCTGGTGGGGAATTATTTTAAGGCGGTGTAATACGCCGCAGAAAGGGAGCGGGATATGGAAGATTTGGCAAGGGTTGCGTCGGTGTGCTCGGAGATCACGGTTATTCTCGGCGCGCTGGCGCTGCTCATCAAGCCGCTGCGCAACAAAGTCCTCGGCTTTGACAAGCTGACGGACGCGCTCAAATGTGAGCTGCGGCACGATATGCTGCATACATACTACCGGCACAGAGAGGACAAATTCATCCGGCAGTACGAGCTTGAGGATTTTTTGTACCTCTACAGGGGCTATAAGGCGCTGGGCGGCAACAGCTTTATCGACAAGATCAAGTCCGAGATCGACGAATGGGAGGTCAGGACGTGAAGCGCACAAAAAAGCTCAAAACACGCAATCGCATCCTCTGCGCGGTTGCCGTGTTTATGAGCGTGTTTATCGTGTATACCGTCGTGTTCTACAGCATCAAGGGGTGGCAGTGGGATTCTATGTTTCCCTATGTGCTGGGAGTGGGCGGCATTGTAGACGTGATGACGGCGGGCGTCGCCATCGCAGACAAACTATCGGGACGAAAGGAGAAGGACAATGGAACTGATTCGTAAAAGGCTGGCAAACCTCATGAGCGTCAAGAGCATCGTGACGCTGGTGCTGACGGGCGTATTCGCGTACATGGCGATCACGGGCAACATCTCGCAGGACTTTATGACGATCTACGCGGTCATTATCGCGTTCTACTTCGGCACGCAGAGCCAGAAGGCACAGGACATGATCGACGGCAAGGGTGACGGCAATGTATCACAGTAGGGACATCGCCGACCTGCGGGCGGACGTGCGCGCAAACTGCGTCATCTTCCTCGACCTCTGCAAAGAAACGGGGCTTCCGGTTTTGGTGACGGAAACGGTGCGAGATGACGAGTACCAGCGTTACCTTGCGCGCAACGGCTACGCGGCAAAGACCGCGACGAGGCCGACGTTCCACGGCGTCAAGGCGGGGCTGGCGTTCGACATCTGCAAAAACGTCAAGGGGCATGAGTACGACGATCCGTCGTTCTTTGCCCGCTGCGGGCAGATCGCGAAGCAGATCGGCTTTTCGTGGGGCGGTGACTGGAAGAAATTCCCGGACAAGCCGCACATCCAGTGGGATGACCACGGCAAATACACCGGGAGCATGATTTTGGCGGGCAGGTACCCGCCGGAAATGGAGGAGTACATGGATCAGGCGACGTTTAACAAGATGATGGACGCATATCTTGCGCAGCTCGGCACGAAGCCCGTGGCGAATTGGGCAAAGGCGGACTGGGAAAAGGCAAAGGCCGAGAAGATCACGGACGGCAGCGCGCCGCAGAGATTTATCACGCGGCAGGAAGCCGTGACGATGATCCAGAGAGCGACAAAATAACGGTGTCCGATTTGGGCACAGGAAGGAGCACGGACGGCGAAAGCCACGCGAAAGCGCTCTGCAACGTCCCAAACGGGGCATGAACAGTCAGCACAGGTCAATCCGCGCACAGTTATCCTCAATGGCCCCCAAGCGGGCCGTGGCGTATATCTTATCGTTTGAGCTGCCGCCCGATGAGACGTACTGCCTTATTGAATGTGACGTGCGAGGGAAGAGCCGCGTCGAAGTCGCGGAGACGCTGCACGTCTCACCGGAGTACGTGAAGACGCGGCGACGCCGGGCATACAGCAAAATCGCGGACGGTATCAAAAACACATAAAGAAGAGACCCTACAAAGACCTTTTTCAGGCTCTTTGCGGGGCCTCTTTTTCGTTATCATTGAGGCAACAAAAGGAGGTGCGCGCATGGACCAGTTTGCAATCGCCGGATACAGCGGCGGAAACTGCATGATGTGTGTTATCGACAACGGTGATATTTTCCAGACCGACTATTTCGGCAACCGCCAGCAGCTCATTGGGAAGACGGCTGGCGCCTACGCAGAGCTGGAAGGCACGACGCAGCAGTATTACGACAAGCTCGTTGAGCTCGGCGTCATCACGCCGCCAAAAACGCAGGAGCAGCTGATGAGCGAGATGCAGTCGGCCATGAGCGACATGGCCGAGGTCATCAAGGGCCTCTCGGACCAAGTAAAGGAGCTGAAAGAAAATGGATCTCAAGCAACTCTTAGCGGCAGCGGCGAGAATGTTTCCCAGCGCAGACCTGCAAGGCGCGGCAACGAAAGCGGAGCAGGCGATCAGCGGGACGGCTGACACGCTGGAGGGCGTGCGGAGCACGGCGCGTAGGCTCGGCATTGATCCAGGTATTGCCGACAGCCTATATTCGCGCTACGGGCGCACAATGCAGGCAAAGGCCCTGTGCGGGCTTCTCGGGACGACACCAGAGGCTTTGCGCTCCGATGCCAACAAGATACTCGGCGGCACACAAAACGCCTCACAGCCCCCGCAAAAGGGCAAAGCGGGGCGCTCAACCAAATTCCCCCGGCTGAAATAGCCGTTGGAATAATTTTTGAGGAAAGGAGAATGCACTATGAACAACGATCAGAGCACCGGCATGAGCTGGCTCGCGGTACTGTTTATCATCATCGTCATCGCGGCGCTGTTTGGCGGCTTTGGCAACGGCTTTGGCTTTGGCCGCGGCAATATGCCGTATCCCGTCAATGACACCGGCTGCAACCGCGTGAGCAACTGCGAGGTCGAAAAGCAGGGGATTATCGACACGTCCCGCACGCAGTATCTTATCGAGCAGCAGAGCAACGACACGCGCATGGCGATCAACGCCAGCACCGAAGCGATCACCAGTCAGGCCAGCCGCATCTACGAGCAGCGCCTGCAGGAGACCATCTTCGACCTCAAGATGGAGAACCAGAGCCTCAAGAATGGGATCTTTACCAAGGAGCAGACGGACGCCCTGGCAGCGAAGATCTCCGATTGCTGCTGCGGCTTTAACCGCCGTCTGGACGCGATCGAGGGCCGCATGCTGACCAAGCCCGCACTGTACGGCGTGGCTTCGACCGGCGCAGGCCAGATCATCCCCGCGTCTTGCGGCTGCAACGGCAACACCAACCTTTAAGACCATATGCCCCGCTCGGGGAACATGGCAGGCCCCTATGGCCGGGTAACAGGCGGGGCAATCGTCCCGCCTATTTTTATGGAAGGAGAATAAAAATGTCTTGTAAATCCGCTCTTTACGCTGCCATGCAGACGCCTACCGCTGTCGCGGTCGACGGCGTCATCCCTCTTGGCAGCCTTATCCGCCGTTACGGCTGCGATGTAGCGCTCAACGGCAACGCCGTCAACATCACCGGTGCCGGTTACTACGATGTTGACGCCTCTATCACCGTTTCGCCCGCCGCTGCCGGAACTGTCACTATTACGCTTTACAAGGACGGCGTTGCCGTCCCCGGCGCAACTGCGTCCGAAACTGCTGCCGCCAACGGCACGGTCGATCTCAGCATTCCGGCGCTTGTGCGTCAGGTCTGCTGCGCGGCAGGGTCCGCCTTGACGCTGGTACTCACCGGTGCCGCTGCTACGGTCAATAATGTGGCGCTGCGCGTGCAGCGGGTCTGAGAGGTGCACGATGGTGCAGCTCTTGATTGGGATGCTGCTCGGCGCGATGGTGGCCACACCCACAGGGCGCAGCATCGGCAACCAGATCGGCGACGCGGCAATCGCGGAGATAAAAAAAGCAATGCCGAAGCCGACCGCAGAAAGTGAGGAAGAAAATGAAGCTCATTGAAAAACTGTCGGCGATGGTCGACGAGGAAATCGAGGACGCGACGAAGTACGCGAAATGCGCGGTCAAGTACAAGGACGAGCGTCCGGCGCTGGCGAAGACGTTTTACGATCTATCCGGCGAAGAGATGCGGCACATGACCATGCTGCATGCAGAGGTCGAGGCGGTCATTCAGAAGTACCGGCAGGAGAAAGGCGAGCCGCCAGAGGGCATGAAGTCCCTTTACAATTATCTGCACGAGAAGCAGATTGAGAAGGCTGCCGACGTCAGACGCCTGCAGGACATGTATCGCGGCGCGTAACTGTGTTCGTGACTGTGTTCATGCAACCGCCAACAACCGGCAACAACCGAGAGCAACCGGCAGTTTAAAAAACAAGAAAAAGCCTTGATAACACTGGTTTTTCCAGTATTATCAAGGCTTTTCCCATTGGTCCGAGTGGCGAGACTTGAACTATTAACAAAGTGAGTATTTTCAATGTTAAATCGAAAACTGTGTTCCGAAGTGTGTTCAAAAGCCCTTTTCCATTTTCTGCGCGGCCTCGGCAATGACGTCGGCGCAAACGTGGGTGTAGATATCCATTGTGGTCGATATCTGAGCGTGTCCAAGCAACGTTTGCGCGGTCTTGGCGTCAATGCCGCACTCAAAAAGGGCGGTCGCGTAACCATGGCGGATTTGGTGCGGTGTGACGGTGACGCCGGTGGCGGCGCAATAATCGTCGTACATTTTCTGGCTGTGCTTATAAGTTAAGGGAGAACCGTCCGGCTCGGCGAAAAGGTAGCCTTCCGGGAGTTTCTTTGGGAGCGATTTATCGAGCGCGTCAAGGAGCGGGACAGAACGGATACCGGCGTCAGTTTTTGGCAGCTTGACATATGGGGCATTGCTCAGGTAGTAGACCGATCGGCGGATGTGGATTAGCTTTGCTTTGCGGTCAATGTCCGCGCCAGTGAGAGCCAGCGCCTCCCCGCGGCGGCAGCCGGTGTAGTAGATCAACGCCGCGAACAAGCCAAAAGGCGTATCCTCAGCATGAGCCTTGATAAGCTTGATTTGGTCTTTGTCCGGAGGCAGACGGCGCGTCTGCTTATTGCTGCGCGGCTGACGGACGGAAGCGGCGGGGTTATACTGTACGTATCCTTTGACCTCCGCCCAGCGGATAGACTGGCGGATCACCTGCAGCTGCATGGCGGTCGTCTTTTTGGCATATTGGGCGGAAATGCCCTTGATAAAACGGTCGATCTCCTGCGCGGTGATCGCGCCGATCTGGCGCGCGCCGAATTCCTTCTTTGCCCGCGCGAGGGCCGGCTTGTAACTTTTAAGCGAAGACGGGGCAAGCGTTGGCTCGATCTCATCCCACCAACGATCCGCAAGGGCGGCGAAAGTGGTCGACTCTATGGCTTCCTGATTGGCCTCGGCCTCGGCGGCGGCGCGGTCGAACGCCTTGACTTTCTCCCAGACCTCGCGGTCGGTTTTTCCGCGAAACGCCTTGCGCTTGCCGTTGATGCGGATGATGGTCTCATGCAAGCCGTCCGGCCGGACGTAGTATTTCGGATATTTGGCCATCGGCTTGCGCTCCTTCCTTACACTCCCGTGGTCAAAAACGCCGCAAGGCAGCGGTCTTTTGCGTTTTATTTGTTGGCCGTAAAACTCCAGTCACCTGACGCCTTGACCACGACAAGTGTCGCATCTTTCCCGAGCTTGACTTTGCCGCTGTAGGGGTCAGTCGTATTCACAAGCAGGTCGTCATACATGCCATAGCCATCATACGTTATGACGGCGAAATGGTTCCCTCCAGCGTTGCCCTCGATGTCTGCCGTCCTGCCTCCGTCTGCGAGCGCGAACACGGCATCGCTGTTACCTGTGACGGTATCGCCCGCATAGATCCAATACCAATCGGCGAGATCTATCACTTCAATTTTCCAGTCTCCAACAGCGCTTATTTCAATGGTCTTGACATCGAGCGAGGCATCGTAGGTTGTCCCGTCATATACGTCTGTCGTGTTCACTAGCAGCTCGCTGTAATTGTCGTTGCTGTCGTATGTTTTAACGCTGAAATGACGCTTGTCGGCGTTGCCGGTAATGTGGAATACATAGTAATATCCGGTTACATCCAAATCGATGATGTCGTCGCCGGAACCGGTAAACACCACTGTATCATGCGGTTCGCTTTCTGGTTCTTCCTTTTCGTCCACCTGCTCAGGCTCGTTTTGCTCGGTCGACGCTTGCTCAGGCTGCTTCTCGGATGAGGAGTCACTGCCTGACTCCCCGCAGGCGACAAGAGAAAATGCGAGAGAAAGCGCAAGCACCCACACAACAACTTTTTTCATTTCCCTCTCCTCCCGGTGCCCAAATCGGACACCTTTTTTATTTACCAGCCGTTTCGACCAAAAAGGCCGGACGGCGCTGGTACAATGATGGTGCAGGCGCAAGCCTGCCGCCCTCGCCGGTGTTGCAGAGACGGGGAGGGCGATTTTTTTAACGGAGGATACTATCATGCATGAGCCAAACGACCGCGACAACCTCAACGATCTCCAGCGCATCCAGGATAAGTTCCACCAGCTGACGCCCGAAGACCAGGTGCGATTTATGATCTACCTTGCTTTTCTATCAGATAGTCAAGATAATCTTCCGCCTGCTTTCGAGCTTCCGGATCAAGAGCAGTGATCTTTCGTTGCAGCTCGTCGTCTTCAGACGGCGGGCTGCTCGTTGCTTTTTCGCCCAGCAGGTCGGAGACGGTGCAGCCGAGGTACTGCGCGAGAAGCTGCACCTTTTCAATAGATGGCATTATCCCGCGATTTTTTAATTGACTCAACAGGCTCTTTCCGGCTCCGCTCTCTGCGCATGCGATAGTCGGCTTGACCCCCTTGATATCGCAGTACTTTTTGACGTTCTGCACAAAGATATCTGTTTCTATGGGGATCACCTACTTATACTTAATTAGACAGTTAGACCAAAAATCTGAAATATCAAATTAGGCTATTGACAATTTGATATTTCGGATTTATCATAAATTTACAGTTTAGGAATTGAATACGGAGCGGCCGGTGCGCGGCAAATGATTGGGTACTCTTGCTGTTTCTCTCCCTGGGCTATCACTTGGATGGTCTCCTCCACTGCCTGAAGGGCGTTCGACTCGTCCTCGCTCCCCCGTTCTTTTCTTTTTGACTGGGTATCAATTTACAATTTAGAGAGTATCACGACACGGCAAAAAAATCAAGAGGAAGAAAGGAGCCGATATTTTGCTGAAGCTGAATGTCAAGGCGATGCGCGAGCGCAAGGGCGTCTCCCAGAGCTATCTTGCCAAGCATCTGTGCGTAACGGTGCAGACCGTGAGCGCCTGGGAGCGCGGCGTGAACGCGCCGTCGTCCGAGACGCTGCCGCAGATCGCGCAGCTGCTCGGGTGCACGATCAACGATCTTTATCGAGACGAAAGGAGAGAGTAAACATGCCGCGAGAGCGAGAGGATTTTCGCGACCAGCTGCAAGCGCTGCGCGAGCGCTACGAAGGGCAGGAGGTGCTGACGCTGGCGCAGAGCTGCGCACTGCTGGGCCTCAGCCGAGATGCACTGATCAACGACAAGGCCTTCCCCGCCAAAAAGGTCGGGAAGAACTATATCATCCCGATCGTGCCGCTGGCACGGTGGATGTCAACCTGGTAACACCATAGCACAGAAAGGAGAAAATATCCATGCATCCCGAATACCCAAATTTATACCAAAGGGCAAGAAAGGCTACCCGATTATCGCAGGAAGAGGCAGCCGAGCGGCTTGGACTTTCGGCGGAAAGTCTGAAACAATATGAGAGCGGCCGACGCGTGCCACCAGACGGCGTAGTCGCGAAGATGGTTGAGGTCTATGATCTTCCGTGGCTTGCGCTGGAGCACAGCCGTGCGACGGATCAGCTGGGCGTGCTGCCGGAGGTGGAGGCAAAGACGCTGCCGGTGGCGACGATCGCGCTGACTAACCGGCTGAGAGACGCGGCGGACTGCATCAACGGACTGCTGCGTATCGCCGAGGACGGCGTGATCGACGAGAGCGAGCGCTCGGAATTCGACGTCATCGTGCAAGAGCTGCGCGAGACCATCGCCGCGGCCTATCAAGTGATCTACGCCGATGGTGCAAAAAAAGAACGCCCCGACGTTGGCGCGTCGAAGCGTTCAGTGTCTCAGGCGGTCAAGCCTGAAAACGATTGCAAGAACAGTATAGCATACTCACGCGGAAATGCAAGCCCCGTTTTGGCAAAGGGGGTGTATGCACGATGAGCGGATGGGCAATTTTCTTTATATTCGTGGGCGTGAGTGTGACGGTGACGAAGTTTGTGGACTTTGTCGAGATTATTGGAGGAGATGCACATGGCAGCAGAAAAAGACACACGGCCATGCGATGACATGAGCGATAGCCGGATCAAGTCTGGCCGGAAGCAACGCTTCACGGTGCTCTACAAGAGCGCCATCGAGGACAAGCGCCTGCCGCTCGACGCGCGCGGGCTGCTCGCCATCATGGTCGGCCTGCCGGACGGGTGGCAGTACTCCGTCAAGGGCCTCGCGGCCTATGTGGGCGTGAGCAAGGATACCATCCGCAGGCTGCTCGAAAAGCTCGAAAAAGTGGGGTACCTGACCCGCGAGCAGACACACGATGAGAACGGCCATTTTGCTGGAAACGTCTACGTTTTGCAGGATGAAGCACCACCGTTGTCGGAGAACACCGACAACGGTGAAACCCGACAACGGGAAAAACCGTCATCGGGTTTTCCGCCCCAAATAAATACTAAAAGAACCAAAGAAGAAAAGAAACAAACCCCTATAGCCCCCGCGGAAGTCGAAAAGTGCGTCGTGGATTACTGCGGCGAGGACGATGAGCTGCGCGAGGCGATCATGGGGCTGCTGGAAAACCGGATCAAGATCAATCGGCGGAAAGCCGTCGAGACCGAGCGCGCTATGAGCGGCATCCTGCGGAAGCTGGATAAGCTGTCGGACGGGCGGCGTGAGGTGAAGATTGCGCTGCTGGACAAGGCAATCAGCATGAATTGGCTGACCGTCTACGAGCTCAAGCCGGACGAGATGCCGGAGGTCAGGACGGACGAGATGCCGGAGGTCAGGACGGAGGGCAGCGCGGCGCTGCCGCTCGGTTGGGGGGTGTAGCGCATGACGCAGCAGAGGAAAACACAGCCGGGGCTTGAGGCCGAGACCGCGGTCATCGGCGCGCTGCTCATTGCCCCCGAGATCGTCAAGGACGTGCTCTTCGCTGTCCGTGAGCAGGACTTCGGCATCGAGATCAACCGGAAGATCTTCCGCGCGGCGCGGGATCTGTACCTGCGGGCAAAACCAGTGACAGCTGTGACCATCCGCGACAAGGTCGGCAAGGAGTCGAGCGACTACATCAGGCAGCTGTACGAGATCACGACAACCAGCACCAACTGGCGCGAGTATGCCACCATCATGGCCGAGCAGACCTGCATGCGGCGCATGCAGGAGCTTGCCGTGCAGATCGCCGCAGCCAACACGGCGCAGGAGTGTCGAGAGCTGGCCGCGAATATGCAGCAGGAGCAGCATGGCGGCCGCCAGATCGCGGCCTACACCATGGAGGACATGATCCAGGACTTTGCCGCACGCCAGACGGCCAAAGATCCGGTGCGATACGTCCGCTATGGTCTCGCCGAGGTGGACGCCGGTACATACACACAGCCGGGCGACGTGGTCATCATCGGCGGGTATCCGAGCGACGGCAAGACGGCGCTGGCACTGCAAATGGCGCTGCGGATGGCGCGCGAGTGGCGCGTGGGCTTCTTTTCGCTCGAGACTGACCGGCGCAAGGTGACTGACCGTGTAGTCGCCGCGCTGAACGATATCAGCTTTACCGCCATCAAGCGCCGAGAGCTGACGGACAAAGACTGGGAGCGATTCGCGGCCAAAAGCGCCGAGGCCGCCGCGCTCAAGTTCACGCTGATCGAGGCGGCCGGGTGGAGCGTCAGCGATATCACCGGCGCGGCCGAGGCGTTTGACTTTGATGTGATCTTTGTTGACTACGTGCAGCTGATCCGGCCAAGCTCGACGCGCATCATGCGCAGCGAGCAGGTGGCGGAGATCTCCCGCGAGCTGCACGCCTTTGCGCAGAGCCGCAAAAAGCTCGTGATCGAGCTGGCGCAGCTGACGCGCGAAGATCGCGTTGCGATACCCAAAAAGGGCAAGCCGCAGCAGAACGAACCGCGCATGAGCGACCTGAAAGAGTCCGGACAGCTGGAGCAGGACGCAGACATGATCTTCATGATCTACCGCCCTGTCGAGGGCGGAGACTATGATCCCGCGAAGTCGCGCTTCCTGCGCATCGTGAAGAACAAAGAGGGCCTGCTACTGCGCACGCTGCTGTGGTTCGATGGCGACAAGCAGACCTTTACGCCGATGACGATGACGTCAGCACGCGAGATCGAGGAAGACAAGAAACTTGTCGAGCGGAATGCTCGCAATGAGCGCATGAGCGGCGCAAAGCGCCGGTAGAGAAAGGAGAGACATCATGCCGTATATTGGACAGCCGATCGCCTGGACGCCCTGCGCGTACTGCAATCTGGACGGTAAGGAAAACCCAAAAAGCACGCGAGCGCGGGAGAAGGCGCGCGGCAGGATCGTGTGGATCAACGAGGAACACCACTTTTTTCTGGTAGAGGCTCGGGTCTTCGGGTACACGATGCGTGAGTGCTTCAAATCTTGAGGGCGCGACATGGCGGGAAAAGTGAAAAGCAAGTGCTATGGCTGCAAGGAGCGGTACCCCGGCTGCCACGACAAGTGCGAGTACTATCGCGCGTGGAAGGCGGCGATCGACGCCGAGAACGAGAAGATCAGAGCAGAGAAGAAGGATTATGAAGATTTCGGCGATTATCAGTACCGCGCAGCCAAGCGGCTGCGGAAATAGAAAAAAACAGGAGGACAAGATGAAAACGATTGCGATCATGAACTACAAGGGCGGCGTCGGCAAGACGGTCACGACGATCAACTTCGCGGCCGAGCTCGCGGCCGCGGGCAAGCGCGTCATTGTGATGGACGCAGATGGGCAGTGCAATCTGAGCGATATTTTCCACGCGGACACGATGCACGGCGGTACGACCTACGAGGTGCTGATTGATGCCGCTTTGTGGGGCTGTTGGGATGAGATCATCCAGGAGACGCCTGTCGAGGGCGTGAAGATCGTGCCGGCCAGCGCAGAGCTGCCGAAAGCGGACATTGCCGCCCTGACCGGCGAGCGGCTGGCGAAGAACGGCATCCGCGATTTTTGCCTTGCGGTGGCAGAGGACGAGGGCGCCGATTACATCCTCATCGACTGCCCGACCGCCTACAACGCGGCCACGGTGGCAGCGCTGGGCGCTGCGGACGAGATCATCATCCCCGTCGAGCTGGAGGGCTTTTCCCTCCACGGCGCGGGCGAGATCCGCAGTCAGGTCGCCAACATGCGCACGGTCAACCCGAGACTGCGCATCGCAGGCGCGCTGATCACCAAACGGCGCGGCACGCGCATCCAGGAGGCCGCAGAGCAGGCCTTGCGCGTGAGCGGCATTCCGGCATTTGAGGCGGCGATCCCGCTGCGGGCTTCCGTGCCGGCAAGCATGTCCAACCTCAACGCGAGCAAGACGCTGAGAGGATACGCGCCCAAGGATGCCGCGACAAAGGCGTATCACGATTTCACGCGGGAGTATCTGAGCGAGGGAGGCGCGGTCAATGGCTAAAGGCAAGTTTGACATGAGCGAGTTTCTCACGCCGGTTGAGGCCGTGCCCGAATCGGGCACGATGCGGGAGATCGCGGTTGATGACATCCTCGACAACCCGCTGAACTTTTATCCGAGACCGGACGACGGAAAGCTCGCCGAGCTGATGGAATCCATTCAGGCAAACGGACTGCTGGAACCTCCGACCGTTGTGCCAGCAGAAAACGGGAAATACCGGTTGATCTCCGGACACAGCCGGATGAAAGCGGTGCGGCTGCTGGCAACCCATAAGGACACCGCTGTTGCCGAGCGGTTCCAGCGCGTCCTGTGTCTGGTTTTGCCGAGCATGACGACCGAACAGGAAGAGTGCGCGGTGATCGAGGCCAACCGCCAGCGCGTGAAGTCCCCTGCATTGCTGGCGGAAGAGGCCGAGCGCTTAACGAAAATCTACATCAAGCGCCGTGAATCGGGCGAAGATCTTCCGGGGCGCATCCGCGACCGTGTGGCCGAGGCGATGCAGGTCAACAAGACCAAGCTCGCCAACCTCAGCGCAATCAAGAACGGAATCAAAGTGCCGGGGATTCGCCGGGCATGGGAAGAAGGCAGATTGCCGGAGGCCGCAGCGCTTGAGATTGCCCGCATGGACGACGAGACGCAGTATCAGCTGCTGGACTGGATTATCGACCACCGCCGCACATGGTCGATCAACAACGTGCGCGAGTTCCGGACCTGTTGGACCTGCTGCAAGCATAAGTGCCCGGTAACCGGCGGCTTCTGCTCGAACTCCGCCCAAATGTATGCCGAGCGTTATCGCAATGGAGAGTGGTGCTGTGCCGGCTGCTGCCGCGAATGTCTCAGCAAGAAGACTTGTTCTTCGGCGTGCTGCTTTGTAATCGCAGAGCGGACACAGGAAAAGCCGGAAATGGTCGTGCCGAGAAATCCGTCAGCCGACGACCCTCGGCTCAAGAACATGACGCCGAAATTCTGCGAGCGCGTCAAGGCACTGCGCGAGGCGACCGGATTGACGCGCAAAGAGTTCGCCGAGAGTATCGGCGAGTACCCCGGCACCTACAGCGCGTGGGAGAACAACAGCCTTGCCGGTGCAGGGTCGCTGCCCAAGCTGGCCCTGACGCTTGGCACGACGATGGATTATCTTTGCGGATTGACCGATGATCCAGAGCAGGGTAAGACGGTGATTTTGCCGGGATGGTCGCCGCTGGACGCATATCACTGGCCGGAGGAAGGCGCACTGGTCGTGCTGAGCTATCCGACAGGGCTGGGCGGCAGCGCCTACTTGACGGCGCGGTGCTGCGGGGCTGTGAGCGACCAGTACCCGTTCGTTTCGACCGACGCGGGGATCTCGGTGCAGGATATTGTCGAGTGCAAGTGTGACAGCTGGCTGCTGATCAGCGAGAGACAGAGAGGGAAAAAATGAAGCGATCCGGATATTTGCAGCAGAGAGACGCGAGAACGCAAGTGCTGCTGGACTTGATGCAGCGGACAATGAAGCAGTACATGCTGGACACGCTGCTGATCACGATGCACGAGGACTTCGGCTGGGGCTATGACCGCCTCAGCCGTCTCGCGGAAAAGTGGGGAGAGACGTATGATGCCTACTTCCCGGCAATGTTGAGCACTGAGGAATCGGACGTGTATCAGGAAAAGCTTGACAGGGCGACGCGCAGCTATATCGGGGACAACCAGTTTTACCCGTTTGCAGAGCGCTATCCGGAGATCAAACAGTTAGGCTATGGGCCGAGGAGGGGAAAATGAAAAACGAAGAGATTTTGACCGCGCTGCGGCGCTTAAAGGTGGAAACGGGATCGCTGGCCTGCATGGGCTGTGTCCGCGAGCACGACTGCGGTATCCACGGTTGCCGAATCGTGCGGGAGGCTGCGGAGCTGATCGAGAAACTGACTGGCCGCTGCGCGCGCTATGCCGAGGAGATCGCGGTGCTGCAGGAGCGGGAGAAGTGGGTGCCGCTGCCGGATGTGCCGGAGGTAGAGTGATGTCTGTCAGCAAATCAAAGCGCGAAGCGGTCTATCGAAAGTATGACGGCCATTGTGCGTATTGTGGGCGTGAAATCGCTTACAAGGATATGCAGGTAGACCATTTCCAACCATTGAGGGCATGGGGAATTGAGGACGCTGGAACAGATGACCTTGACAACCTCATGCCAGCCTGTCGTATGTGCAACCACTACAAGCGTGCAAATTCGCTTGAAACTTTTAGACGGTACATCGAGGAGATTCCTCGCAAACTGCACGATAACTATATTTACAAGGTCGGAATTGTGTACGGCGAGATTGCAGAGCAAGCACACCCGGTCAAGTTCTATTTTGAGCAACAGGCGGCGTTGAATCTGAAAAAGATGGGATTTGCAGACGACGAGCTGCAAAGGCTTTATCAAAAGCAGCTTGAAGAGGATGCAAAGGAGGCAGCCGATGACTGACATGGAACGCAGCATCTTCTGTGCAGCGCTCAGCTGCTACGGCGCGCAGGCGCAGATCACGATGGTCTTTGAGGAGATGGCCGAGCTGCAGGATGTGCTGTGCAAGTTCCTGCGCGGGCGCATAGACGGCGACACGCTTGCCAACATCGCCGAGGAGATCGCCGACGTCGGGATCATGCTCGACCAGATGGCGATCGAGTTTAAGGTCGAGCGCGTGGAACAGTATCAACAGATGACGATGGAAGGAGATTGACATGCAAAAAATCAACCTGAAGAAGACCACGAAGGAACAAATGCTCAATATGTTGGAAACGGCGTGGCAGGCCAATGCAGGGGCCAACGAGGAGATCGCCGCGCTAAGTGAACGAATTGAAGAACAGAACGACGCGCTTGCCAAGTGTGTCGCCGAGAAAAATGAGTTGCGCGATCAAGCGCGAGACGCAAGGGATAATGCAGAATACTGGCATGGGCGGTTTAACAACGCCTACAACGTTACAGAGGTACAGCGCAAAAGGATAAAGGAAGACGCTGATGAGCTGCGCCGTGAGCGCGTAAATGTTGAGACGATGACCAATCAAAGAGATGCGGCGATTGCGGAAAGCAAGGACCTGCGCACAAATCTCGCCGATACTAAGGCGGCGCTGGTAAGGGCAAACAGTGAAATGGCAGTGCTGCGGCATGATTTGACATGTGAGCAAGAGTCATCCGTGCATCTCGCATCAGTCTGCAGATGGCTGTCGGATCACCCGTGGCGCAACCTGTGGGCGTGGGTGAAGAGGAAACTGGGGTGCGCCGAATGAAAAGAAAACGTATGATCAAGCTACTGATGAGCGTCGGCTGCGACCGAAATGATGCGGTCAAGGCCGCGAACTTGTGCGATGGAAGGATATCACACGCGGTGCTGCATTACGATCTGCTTGGGGAGTTTATCCGTGCATACTATGATCAGATGGATAAGACTGTTGTCGAGGGCGACATGACCGGCACCGTCGCCGGTATGGTCGGGAGCGTGTATGGCTGAGCTGTTCTACTGCGTGCGCCAGCGCGCTGGGAATCTGGTCAAGGAGTACCGCGGGACGATACCGCCGCGCTATGCGCCCTCCGACACCGACGAGGACCGACGCGCCAAGGCCGACCTCAAGGCGCAGCGGCGCACAGTGCTTAACCGCGACTCCACCGACCGGCTCGAGCTGATGATCGCGCTCATGGGCAAGTACGCCACGCACTACATTCTGGAGTTCGACGACGAGCATTTGCCGGAGCGCTTCGCCGATGTGCGCAAGGCGCTGCGGGCTTTCCTGCGGCGCGTGGAGCGCTATCGAGGTAAGGGCGGGCTTGATTACATCCCGGCCATCGAGGGCCTGCACGGGGCGCACAGGTATCACATCCACCTCGTCGCGGACTACCGGCAGCTCTCGCCGGCAGAGGTGCGGTTCCTATGGCAGTGCGGCGAGGTAACGGACTGGCCAGTATTTAAGCGGCACGGCAAGGTGCTCGGCTACCGCTACCTCGCGCGCTACCTCACCAAGGAGCGCAGCGACGGGATCATCATTCCAGTGGGGCGGCATCCGTGGAGCTGCTCGCGCAGTTTGCGCGCGAAGCTGCCGCCGCCGGAGGTTTGGCTCGACGAGAGCGATGCGATTACGATACCGTTCGACGCGATGCTCCCACGGGTGCGGACCGGCGGAAGTCAATTTGGTAGCTACCGGGTGGCGAGCTGGATCGAGGCATAAAGAATCGCGTGCGCGCGTGCGCGCGACATTACTTGTAACCTATTGGCTTTTTAGTGACAAACGCAGAAAAGAGGGTGAAAAGTATTGCAAAACAGTGCAAAGACTGCTAAACTGAACACAAAGAACGGATGGCTTCTCTGCCCGCGATGCGGTCGAGGGAAAGTCCTCCGGCTCAATCCCGAGACCAGGGCGCGGTCGCTGACCGTGTACTGCAAGATCTGCGGGAAAGAGTCCATCGTGAATATCGACGAGTGCCTGTGCCTGAGAGCCTGTGCCACATGATCCGCGGAAGCGGTTTGTGTCGGCGCAGGCTTTTTGTTTTGCCCGGAGGTGATAGCCCGTGAGCAGAAAAGAACCGCGCCGGCAAGGAGGGCATATGTCGTGGGATGGGTACAGGACAACCAGGTGGCGTAAACTGCGGGCGAAGATCCTGCGCAGAGACAAGGGCAAGTGCAGGGAGTCGGCACGCTATGGCAAAACCGTTGAAGCGACCACAGTGCATCACATCTGGCCAGCGGAAGACTTCCCGGAGTACGCCTGGGCGCCGTGGAACCTGCTCAGTTTGTCGGCGGAGAAGCACGACGCGATGCATGACCGGCTGACGCACAAGCTCACACCGCTCGGCGAGAGTTGGCGGAGAAAAACGATCCCCCCCCTCGACTTGGGGGGAGTAATCGGACGGCTCAGGAACAG
>OIYV01000295.1_pt1 | contig 32465 bp, 50 predicted proteins | sample 1588251 | NCBI WGS metagenome assembly OIYV01 (sample SAMN03283282) | human gut metagenome | biome: human-associated habitat; material: feces | host: Homo sapiens | place: Peru | collected 2012
GCTTCTTCCGACGGAGGAGAAAAAGTTTGAGGGGGTGCGAGAACAAAATCCGCGCCCTCGTGCGGCGCGGGCGCGATCGACGCGGCTGCGCGCGAAAGACTTTGCATTGCTTTAAGTAAACTTTTGCCCGATTCGGGCATGGCTCCTGCGTGTTCCCCGCTCTTTGACCGGGGGCGGTCATGAATTTCCTCCTACCCCGCGGCCCTCGAATCGCGAGGGGCGGGGAATTCGCAGGAGCAAAGAAAAGCAAAACGCCGCCCTGCCTGGGCCGAAGGACTGCGCTTGATGCGTGGTGTATTGACGTAGGCCCGGTGGGGCGGATACTAAAGCGTCCGGTGTGGTCCCCGGCTCTTAGCAGCCGGCCATAGCCTTCACGGATCTGTCCCCCGTGCTCTCGCTCGTCGAGGGCCGGGGAGCGCACCGGATATCTGACCGGAGGTGAGACGATGGGCCGCGAGGCCATGATCAAAGCCGACATGGAGGCCGTCGGCACCTACTCCCCGATTTTTGACAAGGCGATCAAGTCTCTGGCGAAGCAGGAGCGCGAGCTCGCAAAGGCCGAGAAGGTTTGGCGCGACAACGGCGGGAAGATGGTCGCCGAGCTGGTCAATAAGACCGGCGCGACGTACACCGCCAAGGCCCCGCACTATGCGGTCGTGGAGCAGCTGCGCAAGGACATTCTTGCCCAGCGCGCACAGCTCGGTCTGACGCCGAAGAGCCTGAAGGCCATGAAGGCGAAGATCGTCGACACCGGCACCGTGAAGCGGTCCCGTCTGGATGAGCTGCTGGAGGAAGCCCGCGAGTTCGCGGTCGAGCACGCTGCGGAGTACCAGGCAGCCGTGGACGGCTATGTCTCCGGCGTGCTCTCCGGTGAGATCGTCTCCTGTGAGGAGATCGTGCTTTCCTGTCAGCGATACATGCGCGACCTTGAGAACCCGAAATGGGAGTTCCGCAGCGAGCCCGCCTGCGAGGTTGTGGCTATCATCGAAACGATGATGTGCCACCAGCAGGGCGAATTTATGGACGGCACGCCGCTGCGCGGGTCCCCGTTCAAGCTGCTGCCGTATCACCTGTTTATCGTGTTCAACATCATGGGCTTTTACGTCGCCGGCACGCAGCTCCGGCGCTTCACCGAGGCCCAGGATTTCATCCCGCGTAAGAACATCAAGACGACCTTTGCCGCGGCTCTGGCGTGGGCGCTGGCGCTCTACTACGCGCCCAGTGGGTCTAAGGTCTACGAGGTAGGTGGCGCGCTCAAGCAGGCGCTGGAGGGCTTCGATTTTCTTTCCTACAACGTCCGTCGGCTTCGCCTGACAGTCGCGGACGATCCGGAGAACGGTCTGCGGATCATCAACAACAACGTCGAGCACTCCATCACCGGCGACGTCGGCGGCGCAGGCTTCATCAGCATCAACGCGCTGGCCGCCAGCACGGACAAGCAGGATTCCTTTAACTGCAACATCGTCATTGCCGACGAGGAGCACACCTACAAGGACCCGCGCCAATATCAGGTGCTCAAGGATGCGACAAAGGCCTACTCGAACAAGCTCGTCATTGGCATTTCCTCCGGCGGCAAGCTGGCGCACGGCTTTCTTGCGCGGCGTGTGGAGTACTGCCGGAAGGTCCTTAAGGGTACGATCACCGGCGACGCAGCCGACAGTCTGTTTATTTTCCTTGCCTGCGCGCCGCGCATGGACAACGGCGACATCGACTATACCAACCCAACCGTGCTGCAGGGCTGCAATCCCGGTTGGGGGCAGTCCATCCGCCCGCAGGATATGCTTAACGACGCCGCTCAGGCAAAGGACGACCCGCAGCTTCGCCCGGAGTTTTTGCAAAAGTCGCTCAACGTGTTCACAGCCGAGCTGAAGGCCTATTTCAACATCGACGAGTTCCGCGCGAGCGACGGCAAGTACAGCTGGACTCTCGACGAGCTGCGCCGGCTCCCGATCCGCTGGTACGGCGGCACGGACCTCTCAAAGCTGCACGATCTGACCGCGGCGTGCCTGTTCGGGCACTACAGGGGCGTGGATATCATCGTTCCACACTGCTGGTTCCCGATCGTCGCCGCGACGCAGAAGGCGCAGGAGGACGAGATTCCGCTCTTCGGCTGGAAGGACGACGGCTGGCTCGATATGTGCAACGACAAAGTGCTCAACCACCACGACGTGGTCAAGTGGTACGCGGCGCGGCGCACGGAGGGCTTCAAAATTCGCCGCATCGGTCACGACCGGAAGTTCTGCCGTGAGTATTTCATCGAAATGAAAAAGCAGCACTTCCCGATCAAGGATCAGCCGCAGCTGTTCACCCGAAAAAGCGAGGGCTTCACCTACCTGCGCGACAGCGCGAAGCGCGGCACGCTTTACTACTGCCACGCCGAGCCGTTTGAATACTGCGTGCAGAACGTCCGCGCCATCGAAAAGACAGACGATATGATCCAGTACGAAAAGCTCGCGCCGCATCTGCGCATCGACGTGTTTGACTGCGCGGTATTCGCGGCCTGCGCTTATCTGGAGGACCTGGAAGCGCGCAGCAAGGGCGCCGGCTGGTACGATACGAAAGAAAAAGAAGGCGGTGACGCATGAAAACCTACATTCGCAGCCGCGTGAAGAGCGCGGCGAGCACACAAAAGCGCTCCGGCAGCGACCTGCTGGGCCTTTACCTCGGAGGAATCCTCGACGATCTGAGCGTTTGCGGCTACGCGTCGCTGCTTCAGTCGCCGGACGTGGCCGCGGCCATCTCTCCCGCGGCGGAGATCATCGGTTCGACCACGATCTACCTCATGCGCAATACCGATAACGGCGATGTGCGCGTGAAAAACGCGCTCAGCCGCTTCCTGGACGTCACCCCGTATGCGCTCGGCACGCGAAAAACGCTCATGGAGTGGATCGTGACGACCATGCTGGCCTACGGAAACGCCTACGTCCTGCCGGTCACGCAGGGCGGCCAGCTCGCCGACCTCGTCCCCATGACGGGCGCAAGTGCCAGCGAGACTGCGGACGGCGGCTATTCGGTCCTGTGGAAAGGCCGGACGTTCATGCCTGATGAGGTGCTCAATTTTCCATTCAACGTCGACCCGCAGCAGCCCTGGCGCGGCCGCGGTGTGCGCATCCAGCTGCGCGACGTGCTGCAGAATCTCAAGCAGGCGTCGGCGACGACCAATCAATTCATGTCCAGCAAGTGGAAGCCGAGCGTCATCGTCAAGGTCGATGGCCTTTCCGACGAGTTCTCGTCCGAAGAGGGCCGCAAGCGCCTGCTCGAACGATACATCGCGAGCGAGGACGCCGGGCAGCCGTGGATGATCCCCTCCGACCTCATCGACGTTCAGACCGTCAAGCCGCTGAGCCTCGCCGACCTTGCCATCAATGACTCGGTCCAGCTCGACCGGCGCAGCGTCGCGGCCGCGTTCGGCACGCCTCCCTTCCTGCTCGGCATCGGCGAGTACAAGCAGGACGAGTACAACAACTACATCCGGCGAAAGATCGTTCCTCTCTCGACTGGCATCGCGCAGGAGCTCACGCGAAAGCTCCTCACCTCGCCGGACCTTTACTTCAAATTCTCCACGCGCCGGCTCTACGCCTACTCGCTCAGCGAGCTCGCGCAGGTCGGCGACGACCAGTACGTCCGCGGCATCATGGCCGGCAACGAGGTCCGCGAATGGCTCGACCTTAGCCCACGCGAGGGCTTGGATGAGCTGGTCATCCTTGAAAACTACATCCCCCGCGGCATGATCGGGGACCAGAACAAACTGAAAGGAGACGGCAGCAATGGAAATGAATGACCGCACTGCCCGGCAGGTCCGCTCGCTTGCGCAGAAGTTTTCAACGCGCGAGGCGGACGGCAATCTCTACATCGAGGGATACTTCTCCGTATTCGATTCGCCTTATCCCCTCTGGGAGGGCGCGGAAGAGATCGTCAAGCCCGGCGCGTTCGCCGACTGCCTCGGGCAGGACGTGCGCGCTCTCGTCAACCACGATACCACCCTTGTCCTCGGGCGTACGAAGGCCGGCACGCTCGAGCTGAAGGAGGACAGCCACGGCCTTTGGGGAAAGATCACGATCAATCGGGACGACGCCGACGCCATGAACCTCTATGCCCGCGTCCAGCGGGGTGACGTCGACCAGTGCTCGTTTGGTTTTGATATTGAGCGTGAGACCTTTATAGATCTTGGCGACGGCCGCTGCCGCTGGGAGATCGAAAAGGTCAACCCGCTGTTTGAGGTCAGCGTCTGTACGTTCCCTGCCTATGAGGGAACGTCGGTCAGTGCCCGCAGGCAGCAGCTCGAAACCATCAAGCAGCGCGAGGCGCAGGCCTGGCGCGAATCCATGAAATCAAGACTGGAGGCAACGAAACATGGCACTTAAAGTTTTGCTCCTGCGCAAGAAGCTCAACGAGCAGAATGCGGAGCTCACGAAGCTCCGCGCCACGCAGGCCGGCTACGCTAAGCGCGAAGCCGAGCTGGAAAAGGACATTGAGGCCGCCGCGACCGAGGAGGAAAAGGCGGCGGTCGAGGAGGCCGTCACCGCCTTTGAGGACGAGAAGCAGGCCACCGAGGACGCGATCGCAGCCGCGACCGAGGCCATCGACTCCCTCACTGCTCAGATCGACGAGCTGGAGACCGCGGCGCAGGACGCTGCCGGCTCCATCACCGGCGACACTCCCCCTGCCGACGACGGCGGCGACGAGAACCGCGCCCGCGGCAACATCAAGAAAAGAGGTGCAAGAACCATGATCCCTGAGACCCGCGAAATGCTCCACGGCATCGAGCTGCGCACGCTGCGCGCGCAGGTTCAGCGCAGCGACGTCACCGACTTCCTGCAGCGCGTGCGCGACCTGATGGGCCAGAAGCGCTCCGTCAAGGGCGCCGAGCTCGGCATCCCCGAGACCCTGCTGCCCATCCTGCGCGACACCACCGAGCGCTACAGCAAGCTCTATTCTCACCTGCGCGTCACCCCGCTCAAGGGCAAGGCCCGCCAGAACATCGCCGGCGCGATTCCCGAGGCGGTCTGGACTGAGGCGACCGCCAAGCTCAACGAGCTGGACATCAACTTCTCCCAGATCGAGATGGACGGCTACATGGTCGGCGGCTTTGTTGTCATCCCCAATTCCACGCTCGAGGACGACGACAACCTTGAACTGCTCGCCACCGTCATCGACTACCTCGGTCAGGCCATCGGCAAGGCTGTGGATAAGGCGTCCGTTTACGGCGACGGCGACAAGAAGCCCGTCGGCTTCGTCCATCGCCTGTCTCTGAGCGCGAAGCCCGGCTGGTGGGGCTCCCAGCAGGCCGATTTTACCGACCTGCACACCAGCAACGTCATCAAGCTCGACCTTTACGAAAAGGACGGCGTCGCCTTCTTCCGTCCGCTGATCGCGGCCCTCGGCAAGGCGAAGCCGAATTACTCCAACGGCCAGCTCGTCTGGGTCATGAACCGCACCACGCACATGGACCTCATGGCCCGCGCCATGAGTTGGAACAGCGCCGCAACGCTGCTCGCCGGCATGGACGACACCATGCCCGTCATCGGCGGCACCATCGTCGAGCTTGACTTTATGGCCGACTATGACGTCGCCGGCGGCTTCATGGATCTTGAGTGCTGGGTCGAGCGCTCCGGCGCGACCATCGACTACAGCGACATCCCGCTCTTCATCCAGAACTGCACGACCTTCAAGGGCCTGCAGCGCTTCGACGGAAAGCCGGTGTTTGGCGAGGCGTTTGTCATCGTCAACTACAACAACACCGAGCCGGTCACCTCTCTGAGCTTCGCGCCCGACTACAACGGCGACCCCGCCACGCTGGTTATTTCCGCAGCGGTGCCCGCCTCCGGCAGCACCACGCTCACCGTCTCCGGCGTGACCGGTGTTAAGCAGATGTACCTTGTCTCCGGCGTGCCCGTCAACATTCCCAAGGGCGCGGCCCTGGGCGGCAGCTGGACGGTCCTGCCGACCACCAAGAAGGTGAGCGCGGTCTCCGGCAACTTTGTCACCGTCTGCGACCTTGACGCGGCCGGCCGCGTGATCGGCGTCGGCGCGGCTGCCGTGCCCGGCTCCGCGGGCTAAGCGAAGGGAGGCCGTGACCTATGGCGGATGTGAAACAGTTCACCGATCCCGAGCTTCTGCTCAACATGCTTGAGCTGGATCTCGATATGCGCAAGCCGGACGATCGGCGCGTCGGCCAGCTGCAGGACCTGCTCAACGTCGCGGCCTCCCGTCTTGCCCGCAAGGGCATCACGCTGCGCGACACGCTCGACGACGCCCACCTGCAGGTCAGCCTCGCCGCGTGGCTCTACCGGCGGCGCAATCAGATCGCCGGCCCTGCGATGCCGGAATCCCTGCGCCTCGACATCAACGACCGCCTGATCGGCGAAAAGGCGGGTGGTCTGGATGGCTAACCCCTACACCTTCTCCGATGTCGTCACGCTCATCCGCGAGGTGGAGAGCTACGATGCCGAGGGCCGCGTGCAGATCACCGAGCAGCGGCGCGAGGCCTATGCGGAGGTCCGCAGCGTGACCTCCCGCGAGACCTATGCCGCGATGGCGATCAACCTCTCGCCGGAGCTCAAGCTCATTCTCCCGAGCTTCGTCGACGATTACGCCGACGAAAAGCTCGTCGAGTATAACGCGCGCCGCTACCACATCCTGCGCGTCTACCGCGCGGACGACGGCACCTGTGAGCTGACGGTCTCTCAGACCAAGGGCCCCGTGTCCAATTCGGGCACAGCCTGGAGGGAGCGCTGATGAAAACGCTCGACGATCTCATCCTCGACGCCGTTACACCGGTGGTAAAGCCCTGTGTGCAAGACTTCTATACCGGAGAGGCGGTCGAGTATTGTACCTTCAACTACAACGAGCTCGCCGCCGCCTTCGGCGATAACCGCGCCCACGCCATGCGCGCGCTCGTGCAGGTCCACTACCTTGCCCCGCTCAAGGCGAACACCGTCGCGACGCGGCGTGCTCTCTGGCAGGCGCTCGCGACGGTCGATGCGTTCACCGCGCCGGACATCGAAAACGCCAGCGACCAGACCGGCCAGCACTATGTGTTCGAGTTCGAGGCGATCGGAGGCGTTGGCTATGCCTAAAGTCGAGATCGACGGCCTGGATAACCTGCTGCTTTCGTTCTGCGAGCTTGCCCAGATCCCCGATGAGGTGGTGGACGATATGCTCAATGCGCAGGCCGACATCGCCGCTGCCGCGCAGCAGGAAGAAGCCAAAAAGATGCTGGTCGGCGATTATGTGACCGGAACAACGGCCCTGTCCATCAAGAAAGGCAAGATCAAACTGAAAAACGGGCAGCATATCCTTTACGTCACGCCGACCGGCACGCGCAAGCGCGGCAAGCGAAAGATTTCTAAAACGCGCAACGCCGAGATCGCCTTCATTAACGAATACGGCGATCCTGGACGTCGCATCCCGGCCCGTCCTTTTATCCGCACGGCCAACGAGCGGACCGCGCCGGAGCAGGAAGAAGCCGCGCTGAAAGTCTACGACAATTATCTCAAATCAAAAGGTTTGTAAAGGAGGTTTGCCCTCATGTATTTTCGCGCTAGCAACATCATGTTTGCGCCAATCGCCCCGAACGGTATGGACACCGAGACCGCGCTGCCGACCTACGGCACGGCTGTCAAGATCGGTTCTCTAAACCGTATTTCCGATAACATCGACCGCGTCGAGGCCAGCGGCTACGGCGACAACGCCCGCAAGGTCCACGTCGACGAATTTCGCAGCTACGGTCTCGACGTGGAGATCACGCACATTCCCCGTGCCACCTATGCCTCTCTCAACGGTGCATCGGTTGACACCTCCTCCAAGGACATCACGTTCAAGGACAACGACCAGGCGCCCTATGGCGGTCTCGTCTGTGTCCGCGGCGGCCGCGACGACGACGACAAGGACTTCTACGTCGGCGTGTACTATCCCAAGCTCAAATCGGCCATGCAGGGAAAGGACATCAGCACCAAGGGTGAGAACATTACGCTCGTCACCGAAAAGCTCCACTTTGCGGGCCTTGCGTGCAAGAACCATGTTTGGTGCGAGGAGTCGGACGAATTCGCGACCGAGGCCGAAGCGGTGACGTGGTGCAATACAAAGCTCGGCGTCAGCTCGGACTGATCGCCGTTCCGTAAAAGGCGCGGTCTCCCCGCGCCTTTTTTTGAAAGGATGCTTATGAAAACAGTTAAGTTTGAACTCAACGGTCAGCCCTTTTTTCTTTGCTTTAACGGCGCGGCCTTTTTTGCGCTGCAGGAGAAATTCGGCGAGGGCTTCAACATCGGCACGCTGCTGGCTGAAACCAACGGCAAATACGATACGCTCTGCGAGCTGCTTTCGCTGCTCTCCGAGCAGGGCGAACTGACGCGCCGCTACCTCGGCTATGCTCCCGCGGATATCCCCGCGCCGGAATTCTTTGCCGTGACGCTTTCCCCGCTGGATGCGCTCCGCGCCAAAAAAGCGGTCCTGGATGCGCTTCGCCTCGGCTTTGCCCGCGACGTCAAGGATACGCAGGGCATCGATCTTTATGAGCTGGAGTATCAAAAAAAAAACGGGCTCGGCCTGAATGCCTCGCAGTACATCGGCACGCTGACGCAGGCGCTCGGGCTGTCCGTCCGCGAGGGCCTGCTGCTCACGCTGGGGCAGGTCAACGATCTCCTTTGCATTAGGCTCAAATCTCTCCCCCCAAGGAGGTAACGATGGCAACTCGTTTTGTTACCACAAAGTTCGCGCTGGAAGGCGAAAAGGAATACAAGGATTCCGTCAAACGGATCAACGATACCCTGTCCGAGCTCCGGTCGGAGGAAAAGCTGCTCTCTGAGCAGTTTAAGGGACAGGCCAATTCGCTCGAAGCGCTGCGCGCCAAGCAGAAAAATCTGTCTGCGCAGTATACCGAGGTCACACAGAAGGTCGACCTTGCAAAGGCACAGCTGGACAAATACAACGCGGGCCTTGACGAGTGCCGCGACGCGATGGACGCCGCCCGCAGCGCGATCGAGAGCTCCGGCAGCAGCGTCGAAGCTCTGAGCAAGAGCGAACAAAACCTTACCAAAGAGCAGAAAACTTTGCTCGACCAGTATCGCCAGGCAGAATCCTCCATGAAAAAAATGGAGTCCGGCGTTCATAGCATGACGCTGCAGTACAACAATGCGCAGGCGGCGCAGCTCAAGCTTTCCTCCTCGATGGAGGAGTATTCCCGCTACGTTGCCGAAGCGGAAACGTCTACGGACGGTCTGGCCTCCTCCATCGACGAATATGGGAAAACGGTCGGAGACGCCAATGAGGAAACCAGCCTGTTCGGCGAGATTCTTGGCGGCAATCTGCTCAGCGACGCGATCTCTAAAGGCGTCAGCGCCGTCATCGGCCTGTTCCAGGAAGCGATCGACAAAGGCACCGAATACAGCCGCTCAATGGCGACGCTGACCGCTGCAGGCGAATCTGCCGGCTATACCGCCTCGCAGACCGCAGAGGCATACGGAAGAATGTATACGGTCATCGGCGACGAGGAATCGTCCATGACCGCCGTCAATTACCTCCAGCGTCTCGGTCTGGAACAGAATGAGCTGCTAAAGATCACGGATATGCTGTCCGGCGCCTACATCAAGTTCAACGGCGACCTCAACCTTCCCGGCCTTGCCGAGGCTATGGTCCAGCTCAAAAATACCGGCGAGGTCACGGGCGAGCTCCAAAAGGTTCTGGAGCAGTCCGGCATAGACGTCAACGAATTTAAGGACGGCATTGCGCTGACGGCGGATGGCACGCAGCGGCTCATTTCATTCCTGACCGTCCTCTCCAATCAAACAGCCGGCGTCACCGAAAGCTTTCGCAATGCGAACCCCGAGATCATCGAAATGCACGAAACGCAGCTGCGTTTGAATCAGGCAATGGCGGATTTTGCCGAGCAGGCCGCCCCTGTGCTGACATTTTTAACCGAGCTCGCCACCGCGCTGCTGTGGTGTGCGAATCAGGCGTGGGAGCTGATCTCGTCCCTGTTCCAGCTTGACAATACCAAGGCAAGCCCCGAAGTATCGCTGACGGACGTTTCGACCGATACGCATAACCGGAACCGGCGCCGCGGCAGCCGCGACGGCTCCCATGCTTCCGGGCTTGCTTATGTTCCGTTCGATGGGTACCTTGCGGAGCTCCACGAGGGTGAGCGCGTACTGACGGCGCAGCAGAACGCTGAGCTGAGCGCCTACCGGACAAGCGCAGCATTTCTGTCTGCCCCATCCACCCCTACTCCTTCTCCCGCGACCGCACAGAGCGCCGCACGGCGCGAAAACGTGACCATTGACGTCACGCTCGAGCTGGACGGCCAGACGCTCGCGCGCAAGCAATACCCGCTCATGCAGGCCGAGGGCCGCCGGCGCGGCACCCCGCTGGCCGGAAAGGAGGGCACCTGATGGCAAAATACCCCTTTATCGTGGACGGGCAGGACTTCACCCACCTGTTCCACAAATACGGCTACGAGGTCACCTACGAGTTCCGCGAGGGCGAGAACGGCGGCCTCATGTGCTCCGGCGAGGAGCAGCGCGATCTGCTCGCCATCAAGCCGACGATCGTCGGCACCACCAACGACGCGCCGACCGAGCGCATCACCGCGCTGCTGACGGCGTGCCTCAAAAACGAAGTCCTCTTCCGCTACTTCGACCCATGGAGCGGCGCGGAGAAAACAATCACCGCGCACCCCACGGTCGACACCGTCTCCGTCCTGCTTGACGACGGCGGCACGCACTGGTGGAGGGGCTTCTGCGTGACCATGAGGGCCAAATGATGAGTCTGAACACCGTAAAATACAAAGGCGAGCTCCTCGCCGAGGCCAACGCCCTGCTCGCAAAGTCTCCCGGCGTGCTGGGCGAGTATAAGGAGCTGCGCGCGGACGCGCTCGAGGCGGACACGCTCGACATCACCGTTTTGTCCGAATCGGGCACGATCCGGAATTTCAAGAAAAACGACAAGGTCGAGTATTTCCGCTCCGGCAGCCGCGTCGGCGTCTACTACCTGCAGAGCGTCACGCGTGTGGGGCCGAAGCTCTATACGCTCTCCGCGCTTTCTGCGGTCGGGCTGCTGATCGTCCGGCCGCACCGCGGCGGCATCTACACCGGGCAGACGGTCGCCGAGGTCGTCGCGGAGATCTGCGGCGACATCCCCGTGCTCGTCGAGACCGTCTACCGCGGCATCAAGCTCTACGGCTGGCTGCCCATCGCCTCGGCGCGCGACAGCCTCGTGCAGGTGCTCTTTGCCATCGGCGCATGGCTGCACACGGACGAGAACGGCACGCTGCGCGTGCAGAAGCTCTGGGACGGCGCGGCGAGCATCATCGGCCCCGGGAGCGTCCATGCGGCGAACATCCAGGTCAAGTACCTCGACCCCGTCAGCGCGGTCGCCGTCACCGAGCACCAGTACATTGCCGGCACGGAGGACGTCACGCTCTTCGAGGGCACGGCCCAGCAGGGCGACATCATCGAGTTCGACGAGCCGGCGCACACGCTCACGGCCGAGGGCTTCACCATCCTTGAGAGCGGCGCGAACTACGCCGTCCTCTCTGCGGGCACCGGCAAGCTCACCGGCAAAAGCTACGTCCACAACCGGCGCGTCGTCACGCGCACCGTGACCGAGGGCGCTGCGGAGAACGTCGAGGAGATCACCGACGCGACGCTCGTCTCGCTCGTCAACTCCTCCGCGGTCGCGCAGCGCATGGCAGCCTATTACGCCTGCCGCGAGCAGCTCACCGTGGACGTCAACCCCGCGGGCGAGCACGCCGGGCACGTCGTCTCGCTCTGGAACGAGTGGGACAAACAGCAGACGCTCGCCTGCATCGCCTCGCGCGAGACGAAGATCTCCGGCCTGCTCAAGTCCCGCACCTCGGCACTCGTCGGTTTTCTGCCCCCGCAGCCGGAAACCACGGAATACTACGACGAGCGTGCGGTGCTTACTGGATCAGGAAGCTGGCCTGTTCCGGAAGGGGCAAGAGGTCTAAAAGCCATCTTGATCCAAGCTGGAGGCGGCGGCTACAGCGGAGAAAATGGCGACGATGCCGCAACGCCAGAGCACACAGCGAATTACGGCGCTTACAAAAACGGAGGCCAAGCAAACGGAGGCGCTGGCGGGCTTCCGGGGGTATGCGGGAAAATTCTGCAAATCGACGTTAACATCCAAGACCAGAGTTTTATCCCTTATTCCTGCGGGGCCGGAGGAACCGGAGGAAGTGCAGTTAGGGGAGAAGCATCACAAGCAGGAGCTGACGGAGGGCACACAACGTTTGGAGACTACTCGTCTAAAGACGGAGTTATTTCAAACGCTGGATACGTTGACCCAATCACCGGGGAGGTATATGCCGCGCCGGTTGCCACTCAAGGAATACACGGCGGGATAAGCTCTGGTGCTACAGGGACTTACATGGACAATTTCGTGCAAGGCGACCCTGTTGTAGACGAAGATGGAAACACATGGATAGCGGGAATCCCCGGAAATCAGCTACCCCGAAACAAAGTTTATTTAGGATCACCAAGTCTATATATCTATTCCAACGCTGGTTCGGGCGGCGGCGCCGCTGTTGGAGCAAGCGGAGGTACAGGTTACGCAGGAGCCGTTACTAAAGATACGGCAGAAACCGGCACGGGAGGCGACGGCGCGAATGCGATCGCCAACACAAAGACCCCCAATTGCTATGGCTCTGGCGGTTATGGAGGTCACGGCGGAGGCGGAGGCGGCGGAAGCGGTATGTGCTCCGCTCAATTAGACCCTTGGGATAAAACCTTTACCGTTGGCCCTTTGGCTCGCGGAGGGCTTGGAGGAAAAGGAGGAAGCGGCGCACCCGGCTGCATTATCCTTTACTATCGTCGGCCAAAGCTCGTACAGTCCGGCCCGCTCGTGACCAGCAACAACCTTGGCCTGCTCGATTCCCTCGGGCGGAGAATGATCGTTTAAGGAGGTTTTTATGCCGAACGATTATTACACCATGCTCTACACCGGCGAGAAAACCGACGAGCTATTGCAGCGCGTGGACGAGGGCGAGATCATCATCCCCTCCTCGACGGCGGGCAGCACGAAAAAATTCAAGCTGACGGTGGACGACACCGGCGCCGTCAGCGCAACGGAGGTGACGACGTAATGGTACAGGGCGACGCTTACTCCATCGACGTGGAGATCACCAACGAGGGCCAGACGCTCAGCCCCCCGGCCGTCTCTCTGGTCGAGATCGCGCTGCTGAACCTCGTCAAGACCTATCCGGGCGATGTCACGTTTTCCGACGGCAAATTTCACTTTCCTCTCACGCAGCCGGAGACATTCGGGCTTCCGACCGTCTGCCCCATGCAGGTGCGCGTGAAGTTCCCGAGCGGCGACGTGATCGGCTCGGAAATGCAGCGCCTTGACGTCAAGCGTGCGCTGAGTAGGAAGGTGATCTGATGGTCACGTTCGAGTTAACGCAGAAAACGGCGCTTTCGGTAGCGTTTGACGTCACCATCCGCGGGGGCAGCGGCGGCGAGCCGTATGACGGCCCATATACCGTGACGCCCGACTTTGAGACGCAGGAGCTTGCCACAAAGGACAGGCTTCTGAAAGACAATGTGACCGTTGATCCCATTGCGGTCGCCCGCGTGGAAAACCCCTCGGGCGGAAAAACAATTTTTATCGGAGGTATTTTCAATGGCTGAAAAGTACAACAGCAAAATCGTACTCTCGAGCGGCGAAGTCCTCATGGACCTCACTCAGGACACCGTGGTCGCGGACAAGCTCCTCAAGGGCTACACCGCGCACGGCAAGGACGGCGCGCCCATCACCGGCTCCTGCGAATTTGACGCGGACACCGGCGACGCCACCGCGGGCGCGGCGGAAATTCTGGCCGGCAAGACGGCCTATGTCACCGGCAGCAAGGTCACCGGTACCATGCCGAACAACGGGGCCAAGACGCTCAGCATCACGGAAAAGGGTAAGCCGGTCACCATCCCCCAGGGCTACCACGACGGCAGCGGCAAGGCGCAGATCGACGCAGCCGAAGAGGCGAAGCTGATCCCCTCCAACATTCGCGAGGGCATCACCGTCCTCGGCGTGCTCGGCACGATGTCCGGCAGCGAGGGCATGAAGCCGCAGGCCAAGAGCGTCACACCCACGTTCGCCTCGCAGGAGGTCCTGCCCGACGAGGGGTACAACTGCCTCTCCTCTGTCACGGTCGCGGCGATTCCCATTGCCTACACCGACAACGCGCAGGGAGGCAAGACGGTCACCATCGGCTAAGGAGGCTAATATGGCGAACAACAAGGTGCAGCTCCGCGACGGAACGGTTCTGCTTGATCTGACCGGGGACACCGTAACGCCGGAGACGCTTTTGTCCGGTGTCACCGCGCACAATGCCGCTGGCGAGCCGATCGTCGGCGCGGCCACAGCTGGGGGTATCACTAAATTTCCCACAATAGAAGAAGTTAGAGCAAATTGGACTGCGGTAAATTTAACCGCCGATATTGGCGGCGGTGATATACAGTTTACTTCAAGTATAATTTTTGCTTTTATAATTGGATCAAAAGAAGAGCATGATCAAGGCATAGTTTTTTTGGAAGTAAAACAAAATCAAGATTTTGATTTTTGGAATCTTTGTAACGAGAATGGCCGTATTCATGTTTTTGAACTTTATTTACACCAAGGTGTTATAAGTTACAGTATTATGATATCAGATATTCTTGGCGGCGAAGTGCAACCAGACACTACTATCCAAAGCGTTATTTACTATACAACCGCAGATAATTTCTTTTCAAAATAAACCACATCCTCAGCGCGCGGGACTATAAGGAGATCACCGGCGAGAAATACGCTGATGATAAGTAAATTTTGAACAAAGAAAAGGAGAACAAAACTATGGCTACTTTCAAAAAAATCGCATCCGACGGCAGACCCATCGAAGTCACCGAGCGGGCGGCTACTGCGTCAAGAAGGAGAAGTGCCACATCCCGGACGATATCGCGGCGAAGCTCGCGGAGCTGAACAAGTAAAAAAGCCGCCCCGTAGGGCGGCAAATTGACAAAGCGCGGCAGACTGTGCTATAATTCGCCTGCCAGTAAGAACGGCAAGGTTGTCCACTTCCTGCAAAGGAGGTGCGCGATGGTTACATACGCTGATATGTTTACATATTCGCTTGTGCTCATCGGTCTTGCGTCTCTGATCTTCACGGTCACAAGACATAAGAAATAACCGCCCACCATAGCGGTAAGCGGCGTTTCCTTCGAGCTATAAACTCACTGAGGGACGACCGCCACCAGCAATGGCAGCCGTTCTTACTGGCCTAAATATAGCACACCTAAAGCCGCTTTGTCAAGCACGACAAGGCGGCTTTTTTCGCGCCGCCGGAAAGAGAGACAACGCCTATGGAAAGTTTATCGAAATTAGCGGCGCTGTGCTCGGAGGTGACGGTCATTCTGGCCGCGCTGGCGATGCTCATTAAGCCCATCCGGAGCAAGCTGCTTGGGCTGGACAAGCTGACCGACGCGCTCAAATGCCAGCTCCGGCACGACATGCTGCACACCTACTACCGCCACAGGGAGGGCCGCACCATCCGACAGTACGAGCTGGAGGATTTTCTCTATCTCTACCGCGGCTACAAGGCCCTCGGCGGCAACAGCTTCATGGACCGCATCAAGTCGGAGATCGACGAGTGGGAGGTGGTAAGTTGATGGATTGGGCCGAAACCATCCTCGCGGGCGTGTGCGTGGTCTGCATGACGCTTCTGAGCATCGATTTCTATAAGTCCGCGCGGGAAAAACTCAAGACTATGCGCAAGCGCGACCGGTACGTCTTGGCAGCCATCTTTAACCTGACGTGGTACTGCATCGTGAGCCTCGTACTCACCGCCAACGACAAGACCGTGCCGGACAGCCTGACCGTCGCGTGGTTCGCCGCGTGGACGGCAGAGCTTGCCCTGCTGGCCAACATCAAGATCAAAGGAAAGGACGATTGAAATGAAACTGCAATTCAACGACAAAGTCTACGATATCCTCAAGTGGCTGTGCCTTATCGCGCTGCCTGCGCTCTCCGTGCTCTACAGTGCGCTGGCGGGCGTTTGGGGCTGGCCCTACGCGCAGGAGGTCGCGACCACCATCAACGCCGTGGTGGCCTTCGTGGGCGCGCTCATCGGCATTTCCACGGCGAACTACAACAAAGACAATGGCGCAGGCAAGTGACATCCTCGCCGTGGCGGTCCGCGAGATCGGCACGGTCGAGCAGAGCGGCAACCGGCAGAAGTACGGCAAGGCCTACGGCATGGACGGCGTGTACTGGTGTATGCAGTTCGTCTGGTGGTGCTTTCAGCAGGCAGACAAGGCGCTTTTTATGTCCGGCGGCAAGACGGCCTCCTGCGGCGAGCTGATGCGCTGGGCGCAGGCACACGGTCAGTGGGTCACCACGGGCTACCGGTCCGGCGACGTGCTGATCTACGACTTCCCAGGCACGGCGTACAAGACCGACCATTGCGGCATCTGCGAGAGCGTCAGCGGGCAATATGTCACCGCCATCGAGGGCAATACCTCCAACGGCAACACCGGCAGCCAGTCAAACGGCGACGGGGTGTACCGCCGCAAGCGAAAGCTCTCGCTGGTGCTCGGCGCGTACCGCCCGAAGTACACGGACTATCGCGCGCAGCTCCAAAAGCGGGCGGGATTGGAGGACAAGACGATGGACTACCTCGCGGCGTACAAGTACGGAGCGGACCTCATCCGCAAGCTCGCGACGATGAAATAATTTGTGCCCGATTCGGGCACGGAAAGGAAAACCGGTGGGAAGTCTGCAACACTTCCCCTCGCGTGGGCGCCTGCAAGCCGTGGTGCCTCTATGGACACACAGCACAGAGAGATCCGCGCTCAGCTTTCCGCGATGGCTCCGCGCAGGGCCATTGCTTACATCCGCTCCTTTGATCTGCCGCCCGACGAGGCCGCGAGCCTCATCGAGTGCGACGTGCGCGGGCGGTCCTGCGTGCAGGCGGCGGAGCTGCTTCACCTCAGCGTGGACGGCCTCGCCAAGCTGCGCCGCCGCGCCTACCGCAAAATCGCAGACGGACAAAACGAGAGCACCGACTAATCGTCGGCGCTCTCGTTTTTTTATGGACAGGGCAGAACGCGGGCAGTTTGAGGGCAGTTCTCAAGGCGAAAACCGCGGTACGATAGAGGCAGAACAAAAGGAGGTGCAGCGCATGGAGCAATTTGCGATCGCCGGCTATTCCGGCAGCGGCTGCGTGATGGTCGCCGTCGACGGCAGCGAGATCTACCAGGTGGACTATTTCGGCAACCGGCAGCAGCTCATCGGCAAGACCGCCTCGGCCTACGCCGAGCTGGAGGCCACCACGCAGGAGTACTACGACAAGCTCGTCGAGCTGGGCGTCATCACTCCGCCCAAGACGCAGGAGGAGCTGATGGGCGAAATGCAGTCGGCCATGAGCGACATGGCAGCGGTCATCAAAAATCTGACCGATCAAGTAAAGGAGCTGAAGGAAAATGGACCTCAAGCAACTCTTAGCGGCAGCGGCGAAAATGTTCCCCAGCGCCGACCTGCAAGGCGCGGCGGCGAGAGCGGAGCAGGCGATCAGCGGGACGGCTGACACGCTCGAGGGCGTGCAGAGCACGGCGCGCCGGCTCGGCATCGACCCCAACATCGCAAACAGTCTTTATGCGCGCTACGGGCGCACGATGCAGGCGAAAGCCCTGTGCGGCCTCCTCGGCACGACGCCCGAGGCTTTGCGCTCCGATGCCAATAAAATACTCGGCGGCGCGCAGAACGCCTCACAGCCCCCGCAAAAGGGCAAAGCGGGGCAGTCCTCAAAATTCCCCCGGCTCAAGCAGCCGTCGGAATAAATAAAATCACGAAAGGAGCACGAACACATGGAAGATCGCAGCACCGGTATGAGCTGGATCGCAGTCCTGTTTGTCATCATCGTGGTGGTCGCCCTTTTTGGCGGCAACCTCGGCGGCGGCTGGGGCTGGAATCGCAGCGGCAATCCCTATCCCGCGCAGGAGGGCGGCTGCAACCGCGTGAGCAACTGCCAGGTCGAAAAGCAGGGGATCGTCGACGCGGCGCGCACGCAGTATCTCATTGAGCAGCAGAGCAACAACACCCGCGCGGCCATCAACGCGAGCACGGAGGCCATCACCTCGCAGGCGAGCCACATCTATGAGCAGCGCCTGCAGGAGACCATCTTTGACCTCAAGATGGAGAACCAGAGCCTCAAGAACGGCATCTTCACGAAGGAGCAGACCGACGCTCTGGCCGCGAAGATCTCCGATTGCTGCTGCGGCTTTAACCGCCGCCTCGACGCGATCGAGTGCCGCATGCTGACGAAGCCGAACCTCTACGGCGTGGCCGCCACCGGCGCGGGGCAGATCATTCCCGCGTCCTGCGGCTGCAACGGCAGCACCAACCTCTAACCATTTTCGCGGTCTCGCGAAAATGGTAGGCCCTGCAGGCCGGGAAGCAGGCGGGGCAAATGCCCCGCCTATCTTATTTTGAAAGGAGATACCAAAATGTCCTGTAAATCCGCTCTCTATGCTGCCATGCAGACGCCCTCCGCGGTCGCGGTCGGCGGCGTCATCCCTCTCGGCAGCCTTATCCGCCGCTACGGCTGCGACGTCAGCCTCAACGGCAACGCCGTCAACATCACCGGCGCGGGCTACTACGACGTCGACGCTTCGCTCACCGTCGCGCCCGCCGCAGTCGGCACCGTTACCGTCACGCTCTTTAAGGACGGCGTGGCCGTCCCCGGCGCGACCGCCTCAGCGACCGCCGCCGCCGCAAGCGATGCGCTTGACCTCAACATCACGGCTCTCGTGCGGCAGGTCTGCTGCGCGGCGGGCTCCGCCCTGACGCTGGTGCTCACCGGCGCCGCCGCGTCGGTCGACAACGTGGCGCTGCGCGTCCAGCGGATCTGAGAGGTGCGCTATGATGCAGCTCTTGATCGGTATGCTGCTCGGCGCAATGGTCTCGACGCCCACGGGCCGCAGCATCGGCAACCAGATCGGCGACGCGGCGCTTAAAAAGGTCAAGGACGCCGTGCAGGCGTCCGCGGCCGGAGAGGAGGCAGACGATGGAAAATCTGCATGAGCAGCTCAAGGCGTATATCCCCAAGCTCGAGCGCAGCATCCAGTCCTACATGACGCAGACGCCGCCCTCGCCCAATTCCGCGCAGGGCATCATGGCGATGTGGGAGTGCCTAACCATGCTCAAGGCGGCGGAAGCGGGCACCTGCGGAGAGTTCACCAAGGCCGACGCCGAGCAGTGGGCGCAGCACATGCGCAACACGGACGGCAGCACCGGCGCGCACTGGAGCATGGAGCAGACCACCTCGCTCGCCGAGAGCCTCGGCGTAAGCCGCGACGAGGTCTCGCCGTGGTGCTGGTGGATCGCTGTGAACATGATGTACTCCGACTACTTCGGCGTCGCCTCCCACTTCGGCGTCGCCACGCCGGAGTTCTTTGCGGAGCTCGCCCGCGCCTTTCTGCTCGACGAGGACGGCCCTGGCCCCAAGCCCAAGATGTCGGCCTACTACTGCGGCATCGTCAAGGGTAAGAATTAACGCAAAATTTTGCACTCAAATCTGCAATCATTTTTTTGCTTTTGATTGTCATTATTTGCAAGAATTTGTTTTGCGGTTTATGCGGCAAAAATAAGAAAAGTACCGATATTGCCACAATTCCGAGCAATATCGGTACTTTTTCTTTGGTGCCTCGTCGGGGATTCGAACCCCGGACACCCTGCTTAAAAGGCAGGACAAAAGCCAATGTTTACAGTGCTTTTCAGATTTCTGCAATCAAATATGCGCTCACACCTTGCTTTCGGACTCTTGGACGTAGGCAATCAGTTTGTCGATAGACGCCTGCTTTTTCCGCTGGCGAAGATGCGTATAGATCGCGATGGTGGTCTCAACGTGGGCGTGCCCGAGCAGAGCACGGGCCGTGTGAACGTCGACGTCCGCCTCAAACAGCGTGGTCGCGTAGCCATGCCGCAGGACGTGCGGCGTGAGCGTGTTCCGGTAGTGGTGCTTCAGGTACTTGTGCCCATTGACGCCCACCGTCTCGGTCGGCGCGTCCGTGAAAAAGCCCATATCCCGGCAGTAGTGGTTCCAGTGCTTGAGATAGGTCGAGCGCGAGAGGAATTTTTTCGGGTCCCTGCCGTGAAAAACATAGTCGTCCGGCTCGCCCTGCATCGGTCGGAGCAGGGTCTCGGCAGGAGGCAGCAGCGGCAGCGTGCGGATGCCAGCCTCCGTTTTAGGATCGCCGACCTTGTGGACCCCGTGGTAGGAGAGATTTTTGGTGCAGGCTATCTGCTTCGCCTTGAAATCAATGTCGCCCCATTGCAGGCCCAGCGCTTCACCGCGGCGCAGGCCGGTGTAAATCAGAAACAGGGCAAACTCGCCCCAGTACGCCTCTCCTGCGCGGGCTTTAATCGCGTCCACAATATCGTCTTCCGGCGCTTCCCTTTTCTGCGCCGTTTTTGCGCCGGTCGGTATCGCAATGCCGAGCGCCGGATTGGTCTTGACGGTCTGGCCGAAGATCGAGTCAGCCACGGCGAAAGCGAAAATACTCTTGTAGACCGTCCGCTGGGCGCGGATCGTGCGCACGGAATAGTCGGCCTCCTTCATTGCCTGCAGGTGCGCGGCGATGTCGCTGGTGAGGACCTCATCGGCGGGGACGTCGCCGAGCCGTTCGACCGCGCGCTCATACGGCGCCTTGTAGCAGTCAATGGAGCCGTCGCGGTATTCCTTCCACTTTTTCTCCTGCCATGCCTCCGCGACGGTGCGGAAAAGCAGCTTCGTCGGCTGCTCCTTCTCCTGAATGCGCCGGTACAGCTTCTCCGGGTCGCGGTCGCAGATCGTGTGCCGCGGGCCCTTAGGCAGACCGTCGGCGTCGAGCTCGTGCCAGTAGCCCTGATAACGACCATCTGCGCGCAGCGTATAGAGCTTTTTATAATTGATTTTCGCCATGTGTCCTCTCTCCTGCGCTTGCGAAAATGGAACGGCCGCCGCCATGCCGGGCGGCGGCCGTGTGGGTCTGTTATTGGTTTCCTGCAAATGCAAGGACGATACAGCCGATCGCAACAACGCCGGCTCCGACCCAAGCCGAAGGTGCTACCAGGATGCAAATTAAGCCGATCAGCGAGATCAGAATACCCATTGTCAGCAGGACGGCATAGTTGTTTGCGCTCACGCTTTCGCTGGCTACGCGATGAGACTCCGGGGATGCTGTGTATCCGGCGGCCGGCGATTCGAACTCCGTATGCTTGACGGTCCATCCGTGCATATAGACGGCGATCCACGCGAGCAGCATAATGACAGCGAGCGCAGCAAGTACAAAGGTCTTGGTCCCAAACGCAGAAAACATGACAGCACCAACAATTGCAAATACCACGAGGACCTCGACCAGCAGCCACATGCCGAGCAGCTGAAGCCCGGTCCCCGTAAATTTCAGGCGGCAGCCGTTGATAACGGAATGGCTTTTCGTCCAGCGCATCATCATACAAACCGCCCACGGGAGGCCGATGCCGAGCGTAACGATCGTCAGAAGTCCGGCGAGAAGGCTTTTTCCGAGATAGAAAATCGGTTCGCCGTCAAAGTACGAAACAGCGACGCGGTCCTGTGTGTTTTCCATATTCGCCTCCCGTGCCCGATTCGGGCACAATTTTTTATATTTTCCCGCAGGTTAGCGGGAATTTAACGATTTCTCTCCCTTTTTCGACAGCATCTTGCCGAAAAAGGTGCTATGGTAAAAATACACGCAGGTGCTCCGGAGGTGTCAGCTCGCCTGCGCAGGCCCCGTCGTCAGTTGCAGGGGCGGCGGGGCCGCTCTAAAATGGAATATCTGGCCGGTCTAAAATACGTGTAAAGAGAGGTACATAGACATGTCAGATCAGCACAGCGCGCCGCAGGACTTGACCGAGTTACACCAACGCCTCATTGATAAATACCGGCGGCTTACGCCGGAAAACCGTGGGCGTCTCATGGCCTATCTTGAGACGATAGCAGCAGGTCCAGATATTCCTCCAGCTTTTCCCGATTCCGCGCGCTGAGCGCGTCATACCCGGCCAGCAGCCTGTCCTCCTCCGAGGGCGGGCTGCTTTTCTGCGCCTCGCCGAGCAGGTCGGAGGTGGTGACGCCGAGATACTGCGCGAGCAGCTGCACCTTTGCGACGGACGGAACAATCCCCTGCGCGACTTGGCTCATCAAGCTCTTGCCTGCACCACTTTCTCGGCAGGCAACCGTAGGGGCAACGCCTTTTATCGCACAGTATTTTTTTACATTTTGCACAAAGACGTTTGCGTCCATTCGGGCAACTCCTAATCCAATATTTGAGATTTTGCACAAAGTTTTAAAAATGGGATATTACGGTATTGACAATCCAAAATATTGGATTTAAGATAGGCGTACAAGGTAAACGCAAGGTTTACACAAAGCGAAAGGAGAGAAAGGCATGAGGGAATTTGAAATCAGCATCAAGTCCGCGCCGGGCGGCGCGAATGTGGTCGTCAAGGGCGACTTGAAGCAAATCATTGTGGAGTTCGCGATGCTCGCCGCGGCTGTCAGCAAAAACACAGGCTTGCCGCTCGGCTTGCTTGCTGAGGCCGTGAACGAGGCAGACGCGATCTATGAGCGCCGCACAGAAAAAGCCGTCAGCATCGACATGACAAAGTTGCGCGACCAGGTCGGCGGCGAAAAGTAAATCCACAATTTACTGTATATCACAAATTTCACGCAAAATCAAGAGAAAGGACGTGACAAGATTTGACAAGATTCCGCATCCGGGAGCTGCGCGAGGCGCGCGGAGTAAGCCAGTACGGACTGGCCCGCCGGCTCGGCGTGACCAAGATGGCGGTCAGCCGGTGGGAGAGCGGTGCGGCCATGCCGACGGCGGACAAGCTGCCGACGATCGCCGCGCTGTTGGCGTGTGAGGTCAACGACCTCTACGACGACGAGGCGCTGCGCGCCGCGAGCGAGGCTGCGAGGGCCGCGGTGGCGGCCAAGGGCGCGGCAGACGCGAGAGCGCTCGCCGCCGGGAAGTAAGGAGGGCGTTATGCCAAGGGAAAAGGAGACCTACCGCGCGGTTTTGGCGGACCTTTTGGAGTATACCGGAAACCGCCGCTTGCTGACGGCAAAGGACGTCGGGGGCTACCTCGGCATTGACCCGCGCACCGCCGCGCAGCGCTACTGCATCGACCGCCGCGGGATCGCGGCCCCGGTGCTGGCATCCATGCTGGCCCGCTAAATCGACATTACCACAAAGGAGGAATGAGAACAATGGCAGCGTTATACCCAAATATCTATCAAAGGGCGCGCAAGGTGACCCTTTTGACGCAGGAGGAGGCGGCGGAGCGGCTGGGCATCTCGCCCGAAACGCTCAAGCGCTACGAGGGCGGACGGCTCACACCGCCGGACGAGACCGTTGCGCGGATGTGCGAGGTCTACGGCGCGAGGTGGCTGGCGCTGGAGCACGCGAAGGCGACCGACCGGCTCGGCATCCTGCCGGAGTTGGAGCCTAAGCCCCTGCCGATGGCGACCATCTCGCTGACGAACCGCCTGCGCGACGCAGCGGACCGGCTGGCTGGATTGCTCCGCATCGCCGAGGACGGCGTGATCGACGACGCGGAGCGCCCCGAGTTTGACAACATCGTGCAGGACCTGCGCGAGACTATCGCCGCGGCGTATCAGGTGATCTACGCGGACGGCGCAAAAAAAGAACGCCCCGAGGCTGGCACCTCGAAGCGTTCACGCTCTCAGAGAAACTCTGAAAACCATTGCAAGGTTATTGTACCGCAGAAAAAGAGAAATGTCAAGGCTCTCCGAGAGGAGGCGCGCGCATGACGGGACTGGACATCTTTCTGATCCTCGTCGGCGTCACGTCTCTCACGGAGCGGCTGATGAAGATCATCGTCTATTTGGATGGATGAAAGTATGAGCGAGGGCGTAATAAAGTCCGGCCATCGTGAGCCGTTTACCGTCCTGTATAAGTCCGCGATCCGAGACACGCGCCTGAGCTTTGAAATGCTTGGATTCCTGACTTATATGCTGGACAAGCCTCCCGATTGGGAGTTCACCATCTCCGGCATGGCGAAGGAGCGCGGCGTGGGGCTTGCTCAGGTCAGGCGCTTGGTCGGCTTGCTGGAGAAGGCTGGTTACCTGCTGCGCGAGCAGGCTCACGACGACGGCGGCAAATTTGCGAAGAACGTGTATGTCCTGCAGGAAAAACCACCGTTGTCCAGAAACCAGTACGACGGTGAACCCTTAAAATTACCGTTGTCCGGAAATGCCGATATCGGCGAAACACGACAACGTGAAAAACCGTTATCGGTTTCCGCGACACAAAGTAAGAACGTAGAGACTAAAGCTTATAATAATCCCCCCTATAGTCCCCCCAAGGGGGACGGCGCGGAGCCGAGAAAACGGCGCAGCAAAACGACGCCGACATGGAAGCCGGAACGCTTTGAAGGTTTCTGGGCCTACTATCCTCGCGGGGAGAACCGCATGGGCGCGGTGCGCGCCTGGGACAAGCTCAAGCCCGACGACGCGCTGATCGAGACCATCGGCCGCGCGCTGCAGGTGCTCAAGGCCTCGCCCGCGTGGCGGGACGGCGTCGGCATCCCGTATGCCTCGACCTTCCTCAACGGCCGGCGCTGGGAGGACGCCACGGCCAAGCGCCCGGCGCAGAGCGCCAAGGCGCAGCCGGTGCGCCGCATCGAGCAGCCGCCGGATAGTCAGGACGGAGGGTGGACATGGGCCGAGTAGACGCGCAGCCAAGCGCCGGTTTGGAAGCCGAGCGCGCTGTGCTCGGCGCGATGCTGATCGACGAGAGCATCGTCAGTCAGGTGCTCGCCGAGGTGGACGAGCGCGACTTCACCAGCACAGCCAACCGGCTGATCTTCCAGGCGGCGCGCGAGGTGTTCCGCGAGGGCGGGCACGCCGACGCCATCACGATCAACGCGAAGCTCGGCTATGCCTCCGGCTCGCCGCAGCAGCAACAGCTCATCGACCTGATGGAGGTCACGCCCACAAGCGCGAGCTGGCGCGAATATGCGCAGCTTATGCGCGAGCAGGCGGCGCTGGGCCGCATCCGCGCCCTCTCGGCGCAGATCAACGGCGCGGCTACGCTCGACGACGTCCGTCCGCTGCTCTCGGAGCTGCAAGCGCAGATGACCTCGCGGCGCGGCGTGAAGGTGGTGCCGATGCTGGAGCTTTTGCAGGATTTCTCCGCCCGCCACGCGAGCGGCGCAGCCGCGGACTATGTGGGCTTCGGGCTGGACGTGCTTGACCACAACAGCTTCATCCGGCGCGGCGACGTGGTGGTGCTGGGCGGCTACCCGAGCGACGGAAAGACGGCCCTTGCCCTGATGATGGCCTACCACATGGCCAAGACGCTCAAGGTCGGCTTTTTCAGCCTTGAAACGTCCGCCGGCAAGATCGGCGACCGCATCGTGACGCAGGGCATGAAGATCGACTTCGACGCGATCAAGCGCAGCCGCCTGACCGACCGCGACTGGGGCACCTTCGCGGTCTGCTCGGAGGACGCGGCCAAGCGCCGGCTTGATGTGATCCAGGCGAGCGGCATGACCGCGGGCGACATCATGGCCGAGGCCATCACCTACGGCTACGACGTGATCTTTGTGGACTACGTCCAGCTGGTCGTTCCCGAGGGCAACCCGCGCGATCTGCGCAGCGAGCAGATGGCGACCGTCAGCCGCGCGCTGCACACCTTCGCCCAGAGCCGCGGCGTGCTGGTGGTGGAGCTGGCGCAGCTCAGCCGCCCCGAGCGCGGGGCATGGCGCGCGCCGGATATGCACGACCTCAAGGAGACGGGCCAATTCGAGCAGGACGCGGACCTTATCGTCATGGTCTACCGTCCCGACCCCAAGCAGAACTACTCGCAGGAGAAATGCCGCGTCATCCAGATCGCCAAGAGCAAGGAGGGCAGGCGCGGCAAGGGCGTGTTTGCTTTTGACGGCAAGCATCAGACCTTTGCGCCCTACACCCGCGATGACGAGAAGGGCCGGAAGGAGAAAACGGACGGCGAAGCGCCCGGTCAGATGGCGCTTGAGGAAGTGCCCGAGGACGAGAACAATCCGTTCTGAAAAAAATCGAAAGAAAGAGAGAAACGACATGCCAAGAATCGGAGATCCCCACGCCATTTTGGCGGACATCGGCGCGGCCATCGGCCCCGGACATCGGGAGCTGCCGCGGCTGCTGCCCGGGCGCATCGTGTACATCAACCGCGCGCACCGCTGGTTCCTTGTCGAGGCCGACCTCGGCGACGGCGTCAAGGTCCGCGAGGGGTTCAAGTTTTGAGGGCGTATTATGACTAAGATAAAGCATCCGGTGCTTAAATATCCCGGCAGCAAGTGGCGGTTAGCTGACAAAATCATATCTATCATGCCACCGCACAGAAGCTACTTAGAGCCGTTTTTTGGAAGCGGGGCTGTGTTCTTCAAAAAACCACCGAGCCGCATTGAGACGATCAACGACCTGGACGGTGAGATCGTCAACCTGTTCCGATGCATCCGGGAATATCCGGAAGAGCTGATGCGCGCTGTGGCTTGTACGCCGTATGCCCGAGGCGAGTACGAGCAGGCATGGGGCTATTTCAAGGCGGGCGGACAGGCCCGTCCGGATGGCGTCGAAGCGGCCCGGCTGACGCTGGTGCGATATTGGCAATCACACGGAAGCACCGTCACCTACAAATGTGGCTGGAAAAATGACCGAGTCGGGCGAGAGTATGCTTACGATGTTCACTACTGGCGAAACTTGCCGGAGTGGATTTCTGATGCGGCAGAAAGGCTAAAGGCTGCGCAGATTGAGCAATGTCCCGCGCTTGATGTGATCCGGCGATTCAACCATCCGGATGTGCTGATTTATGCCGATCCGCCGTATATGCTATCTACCAGGCGACGGAAACAGTACCTCGTGGAAATGGCGGATGACATGCAGCACGTCGAATTGCTGGAAGCGCTCAAAGCTCACGCAGGGCCGGTTATTTTGTCGGGCTATGACAATGCGTTGTATGACTCCCTCCTGCAGGGATGGAACAAACTGCAATGGAGCGCGCAGGCGGAGGGCGGCACACCTCGGACGGAAACCGTGTGGTGCAATTTTGAGACAAAATTTTGACAGAGAAAAAAACAGGAGAACGACATGAAAACCATTGCGATCATGAACAACAAAGGCGGCGTGGGCAAGACCGTCACCGCCATCAACCTCGCCGACATCCTCGTCGCGGACTACGCGCAGCGCGTGGTGCTGGTGGACTGCGACGGGCAGGCGAACCTGACGCGCTTTTTCCTGCCGGGGGCGGACAAGCTGGAGCTGGTCACCACGGCGGATGTGCTGCGGGGCGACTGCGAGCCGCTGTGGAGCGACAACCTCGTGCCCATCCGGCCGGGGCTCGATTTGCTGCCGAGCAGCTCCGACCTCTACGAGCTCGACCTGCAGGCGATCAAGGACGGCGTGAGCGCGCCGGAGCGACTGCGCCACTTCACCGAGGCCGCGGCTGCGGACAGCGAGGTGGACTGGATGATCTTTGATTGCCCGCCCGGCTACACGCTCGCGAGTGTCGCGGCGCTGCTGAGCGTGCGCGAGGTGATGATCCCCGCGCTTGCCGACAAGTTCTCGCTCGACGGCGTCTTCGCCGTGATCGCGCAGATGCGCGGTCTGAGCGCGGCCTGTCCGGGGCTGCGGTCCCGTGTGCTGCTGACACAGACGCGCAGCGCGGAGGTCGTGGGCGAGTGCGAGAAGCTGCTGCGGTCGCAGCGCGTGCCGCTGTACCGCACGAAGATCCGCCGCACGGACAAGGTGCCGGAGAGCACGGTGACGCTCTCGCCGATGCGGGAGTACAGCCCGCGCAGCAGCGCGGCGGTCGATTACCGCTGCCTTGCCGACGAGCTGATGGAGGAGGTTTAACAATGGCGGGCAAAAAGTTTGACATCGCGAAGTTCGCGGCGACGCTGCCCGAGGCCGTGCCCGAATCGGGCACACGGGAGCAGATCGAATACATCGACGAGGCGAAGCTCAGCGGCGACGGCGAAAACTTCTACAGCATGGAGGGCATTGAGGCCCTCGCGCAGAACATCGAACTGGTCGGATTGCAGCAGCCGCTGCGTGTTCGCCCTGACCCCGATGACGAGGGCGGCTACATCGTGGTCAGCGGTCACCGGCGCCTGACTGCCATCCGCACGATCTGTAAGGTCGACGAGCCGGAGCGCTGGCGGACCGTGCCGTGCATCGTGGAACGCGGCGAGCTGTCCCCCGCGATGCGGGAGCTGCGATTGATTTATGCCAACAGCGACACGCGCCGGATGAGCAACGCGGACCTCAGCGCGCAGGCCGAGCGCGTGGAGAAGCTTCTCTACCAGCTGCAGGAGGAGGGCGTGGAGTTCCCCGGCAGGATGCGCGACCATGTCGCCGAGGTCTGCCAGATAAGCAAGTCCAAGCTTGCGCGGCTGAAGGTGATCCGCGAGGGGCTGAGCAAATCTGAGCAGATCGCAAAGGCGTGGGAGAAGGGCGAGCTGCCCGAGGCGACGGCCTACGCGCTCTCGCACATGCCGACGGAGCTGCAGGATGAGATCGCCCACGTCTACACGCACCGAAAGAACTACTATGGCCACGGCCTGACATATCTGGGTGAGCGGAATGTGACGAAGATTGCCGAGGCTCTGGCGGCGCTCGACGCGCTGCCGTGCAAGAAATACGGCGGGAATTGCTCGGACTGCGCGCAGGGCAAGCGGGAGCACATCATCTCCACGCTGATCGAGAGTTGCTATTTCTACGCGCCCTGCGGCGCGACCTGCTGCGAGAAGTGCTCGGAGCTGGCCACCTGCAAACAGGTGTGTCCGCACCTCCTCTCCACGCAGGACCAACTCAAGCCCGACAAGCGCGCCGCGCAGAAGGCCGAGCGTGAGCGGCAGGCGGAGGCCGACCGTCCGGTCATCGGCGAGATTACGGAGCTGTGGCGCCGCTTTGGCGTCGCCCGCGCCGCAGCCGGGCAAAGCGTGGCGGAGTGCTACAACGCCACGGGCGTTGTGTATGGAGTCCCCGACGCGGACGAGGTCGTGCGGCTCGAAAACGGCGAGGCGAAATATGCAGCCAATACCAAGCTGCCCTATGGTTATAGCTGCTACCTTGACGACATCCACCGCTTTACGCGCGTCGCAGACCTGCTGGGCGTGTCGCTGGACTACCTGCTCTGCCGCTCGGACGAGCCGCAGTCGGTGTCCAGCTTGGATACCGAACCGGCCGCGCTCGTATGGCATGAACCGGATGTTAAACCGCCGGAAGGCGCGCACATCGTTTTTATCGACGAAAACGGAGTAGCAGACGATGACGTATACGTCAGCGGCAGGCTGAAAAGCGGATGGGCCGATTGGGAGGAGGTCGTTCTCTGGACGCTGCACCCGGACGATCCTGCGCAGCCCGAGACGGCGAGCGAGAAACAACTCACCACCTTGTGCGCCGTGGATCTCGCCGCGCCGGAATGGCAGGCCGGGAATCCGCCGAAGGCGGGCGAATATTATGCCTGCTTTGACATCGGCAAGAATGCCTGCCGCCTTGCGACATGGAGCGGCTGGGACTGGCGCTTTGCCGGCGGCGCTACGATCGAGGCTCCATGTCTCGGCTGGTGGCCGCTGCCCGCGAGGGCGTCGGCAAAGGAGGGCGCATGAAAAACGCTTACGCAAAGGAGCAGGCGGAGCTGCGGCGGCAGCTGCTCAACTACGGGGCGCTGGTCGGCCAGCAGTTCAACGTGGACATGATGTGCCTTGCCCTCAATGAGGAGGGCTTCGGACACGACCGGATCATGCGCATCATCCACCGCGCGGAGAAGCACGGCGAGTATTTTCACGAGTGCCTCGCCTACGGCGTGGAGAGCGACGCGCGGTTCGAGCAGCTCGACCAGCGGCTCCGGTACATCTGCCGCGACCACCCGGAGGACTTCGTGCCGCGTGAGGAGCGCTACCCCAACGTCAAGGTGCCCGGCATGGGCAAAAAATTCAAAGCGGAACCGATAGGAGGATGAACATGAAAAACGAAGAGATCGTCAGGGCGCTGCGGTGCATTTCCACCGCAGGCGGAGAGAATGCCTGCGAGCATTGCTCGTACTGGAAGGAAGAGGAAGTCCCGGAAGAAGAACGGCCCATATACGGAGCCGACACCTGGCATTCATGTGATGTCGACCGCGTTGGACTGGACGGCGCGGATTTGATCGAGCGCCTGGCCGACCGCTGCGCGCGCTACGCCGAGGAGATCGCCGTGGCGCAGGAGCGGACACGGTGGGTGCCGGTGGAGGAGCGGCTGCCGGAGGTCTCTAACTCGTGGGGTGTATCGGATATTGTCTTGTGCATCATTAGCGATCCTTCCGGATACCCACCGCCGAATCCGGGATTGTGTGTATATTTGGAGGACGGAAGATGGACGTGCCACGGGCAGATTGTGCGGGTCACGCACTGGATGCCGCTGCCGGCGCCGCCGAAGAAGGTGGAGTAATGGAGCGACTGACATTTGAGGGGCACTTCTGCGACATCGCGCAATGCCGGGAGCTGCCGTGCCCGTATAATAACGCGTGCTCGCAGCGGAAGGTGTGGGAACGGCTGAAAGCCTACGAGGATACGGGGCTGGAACCTCGGGAGGTGTCTGCGATTGTTAAAGAGTGGAGCGACCTTTGCACGGTGATCGGAGAATGTGGCGGCATCGACCGCCTGCGAGAGCTTGCCGAGGCCGACAAGGACGGGCGGCTGGTGGTGCTGCCGTGCAAGGTGGGTGATACGGTATACCGAATTTTTAACCCTCTATCCTGTGAGCCTGTAATTTCAGCGCACACACTCATGTCCGTTGATTACATTGTTCGATGGATTGACAAATTCGGCAAGACCGTATTCCTCACCCGCGAGGAGGCGGAGAAAGCATTGGAGGCGATGCAGGATGCTAAATAATAACAACCGGACATGCCGCCTGAAACTCCGACGGGGAGATGTTGCGGACATTCTGATTATGATTGCAAGCCATTACGATGCCGGAGAAAAATGGAGAATCCTTCATGATGAAATCAAAAGGCAATTCGATGAACAGGAGGCGAAACGGGATGACTGACATGGAACGCAAGACCTTCTGCGCGGCGCTCAGCCGCTACGGCGCGCAGGCAAAGAACTGCTTTGGAAAAACAATTACTGCCCCAACTGCGGGGCCAAGATGGACGGAGGCGAAGTGTAATGGCAAAGTATTTCAGAATTGCAGAGATTGATGCTGCTACTTTTGAGCGCATGACTGGTAACGAGCTTGATTGCCTTCAAGTGGCAATGCTTGCGGATGATGGGAATGTGTATGTTGCTGTCGATGAAGATGGGCAAGATTGCATTGATGTCGGCCTTGAAATGTTTGACACGGATGGAGGTGCGGACAATGGATGAATTTAGACGCTTAACCTACAAGACGCCGGACGGGGCGTGGGGGCATTAAGGGCGTGAGCCTGCTCTCCTGCCCGGCGCGGCTCTATGGCACGGCCGCAAAGCTGTGCGACATGGAGAGCCTGTGCGAGGACGTCTACCGCGCCAAGGACGCCGAGCTGACGCTCGACGCGCTGCAGGAGCTGGTGGACAAGGGCCTCGGCGGCAACTATATTGACCTGCGCAAGGCGCTGGAAGGGGTGAAGCTATGACGGGGAGCAGGGTGTTGATCGTCAAATTGCCGGAGCTGCACGCCGACGTCAAACAGCTCGAGGCGTTCCGCGCCTATGTGTGCGACGCGCTCGGCGCGGGCACGCTGGTGCTGCCGCTCGGCACGACCTATGCGGTCGAGGAATTTCCCCCGCTCGGCGCGGTGGAGGTGGTCGCGGGGAACGCCGTGCCTGTCGTGATCGGCGGGTCGATGCCGACGCCTGCGGGCGGAGGTGGCGGGCTGGTCGTTGGCGGGCGCGTCGTCCGCTCGGTGCCCGATTCGGGCACCGCACCGGAGCCGGAGCAGGCGGAGGTTTCCTTGGAAACTCCGAAGCCTCAGCCGGATGCGCCGGACAAGCCGACGCCGATCTTGAGAAGCCCTCCGGTGCGGAGCAGCGCGCCGCGCTCTCATGCTCTGCCGATGAGCGAGGGAGAAATCGTGGCGTCCTACCGGCAGGCGGCGAAGCCAGCGGCGCAAATCACAGTGCTCGCGGATCTCAACGCCTGCTCGAAGGAGCGCATTGAGGAGATCCTGCGCGAGGCCGGTGAGCCGCTGCCGAAGAGGCCCGGACGACAGAAGCGAACGGAGGGATGAAATGACAAGAAAACGGATGATTAAGCTGCTGATGAGCGTCGGCTGCAACCGAAATGATGCGGTCAAGGCCGCGAACTTGTGCGATGGAAGGATATCGCACGCGGTGCTGTATTACGACCTCTGCGAGAAGTTTCTGCAAGCGTTTTTTGAGCTGCAAAGGAAATTCATTATTGAGGGTGACCATTCCGGCGAGCCCGCCGGCATGGTCGGGAGCGTGTATGAGTGAGCTGTG
>OIYV01000299.1_pt1 | contig 32364 bp, 38 predicted proteins | sample 1588251 | NCBI WGS metagenome assembly OIYV01 (sample SAMN03283282) | human gut metagenome | biome: human-associated habitat; material: feces | host: Homo sapiens | place: Peru | collected 2012
GGGAATCGAACCCATGTCTCCGCCGTGAAAGGGCGATGTCTTAACCGCTTGACCACGGGGCCTTTTAAAATCTTTCTAGGATTTAAGTTTCAGCTTAAATCCTAGTCTGGTGAGCCATCGCGGACTCGAACCGCGGACAACTTGATTAAAAGTCAAGTGCTCTACCACCTGAGCTAATGACCCAGATTTTAAGCCGTGCGCCCTCTGGGCTAACACAAGCTTAATTTTAACCTATTTCTTTTTATTTGTCAATAGTAATTTGAAAATTTTGTGTTTTTTTTGTAAAATTTTATGCATTTAATTTTTCTAGTAGTTCTTCTACATCAACACCATGAACCTCACATGCTTCTTCTATAGTCTCTGCTTGTGATGCTGGACAACCTAAGCAATGCATTCCTATGCCTAATAGTATTTCTGCTTTTTCTGGTGCTACTTCCATAATTTCTCCTATTTTTGTGTCTTTGTTAAATTTCATAATTATTTCTCCTCTTCTATATTATTTCAATGTAATTTTACATTGTTGTTTATATTATCATTAAAAAATTATTTTTAATAACAAATTGCTATTATACATAAAGCTTCCTAAAAATGATTTCTTTATGCTCAATATAATTGTACTGTCTGGAATCATAGGTGATATAAAAGATATTATAGCCATTACAAAATATATTATTATTAGTGCTTCTGCTAAGCCATATATTATGCCCCCTAATTTATCAAATTGTTTTATTATTGGTAATTTTGTTATCCAGTTTGATATTATTTTTAATACTACTAATAATATTTTTGCTATTATGAATAATATTATCCATGTTCCTGCATTTATAATTGTAATTGCAACTTTTCTTGCTGTTGCATCTGCTACTTTTTCTCTAATATCATCTGATGTGTTTTCTATAGTTTCATTTATATATTTTTCTACCACAGTTGGCATTGTTGTATTATCATTTATAGTTTCCGTATTATTTTCTATTTCTTCTTTTGTTTCATTTCCATCTTCTGGTTTTACGATGATGTTTTTTATAGATTTTTCCAAGTCATCATCTATTTGTGTGTTATTTATAATAATATTTGCAACAGGCTTAAACAATATACATGCAATTACTATTGCAAGCACAAATGATATTATTTTTAGCAGGCATCCTGTTAGCCCCCTCTTATATCCTAATCCTATGCATATTAACAATACAGCCAATATTATTAAATCAACAATTATCATATGTAGCCTCCTTTATAAATTTATTATTTCTATCTTGTCTCTATATATTATTGCTGCCGCACCGTCGCATAGTACTACATCTTTCACTTCTTGCAATGATTTATATCTTTTTATAAGCCATCCATTTGTATGAATAAATTCTACTTCTGAACCTATGTTTATAGCTATTGTCTCACTTCTGCAATATATATTTTTAGCTACTCCTTCTACTGTATATTGAATAATTTTATTATTAGAAATATTCCTTATTTCTATATTAGTATCTGCACTAAACAATCCTGTTGTTTGTTCTGTTGCTTTTATAGCATAATTTTCTAATTCTATATCTGCTTTTTTCGTATTTTCGTCCAGTTGCATAATATTTTCGTCTATATCATTTGTAATTAAATGTATAGAATTATCATACATACATATTAATTTATTTTTGTCATGATATTTTAAATTTATTATTAAATCATTTGAATTGGCAGCATATGTATATACAATTGCCTGTGAGGGCTCTTGTTTTGCTTTATCCATTGAAATTGTTTTTATATTAGATTGAATTACTGTTCCAGTTGTATTAACTTCAGCAAAGCTAAGATACTTATTGTCTTTTGATATACATGCATCTACAGCACTCGTTTTCGATAAATATGTTTTAAATAATTCATTTCCCTTTGCATCATAAACTACTATAACAGATTTATATGTTGTCCCTTTTAAAATTATACTTACATAGCCATTTTCATTAACATCAATTTTAGAAACATTTCCTTCTACTTCTGTTTCCCACACTATGCTGTTATCACAAATCAAATATACTTTTTTACTATTTTTTTCTCCTATAACCAAATATTTTCCCTTTGCATCATATATTGGAACATTTATCTTTACTTCTAATTCGTTTTCCAGCTTTCCTGAGGCATTGTATTGTTTTAGTTTATTTTCTGACAATATGCATATATATTTATAATATCCTATTATATTTGTGTTTGTTTCATATCCTATATCAATTGCTGTTGTATTTTCACCTGAGATATTTTTTCTAAACAAATAAATATCCATAACATTTCTAAAGTTTTTATTAAGACAATATATTATTGCTAAAATGCTTATAGTTAATAATACTACTATAATTGATATTGTTATAGCTAATTTTTTTTTATTTATTTTTTTTGTTTCTTTTGGTTGAAAGTCTATAACATTATTTCTCATATGTGCTCCTAAATAATAATATATATATTTTATATCAGTTTTCTTGTTTTTTTTCAATACTTTTTTATAAAGAATCGTTATTGTATATTTTATTTTTTAGTATACTACTTTGCACGACATTTGTTGCAAAGGTTGAACAATTTTTTCAAATTTTTGTTGACATTTCTTTAAAATAGTGCTATTATATTTATTGTTATAGCTTTTGGGTTAGTAGCTCAGTTGGATAGAGCACAGGCCTTCTAAGCCTGGGGTCGGGGGTTCGAATCCCTCCTGGCTCACCATAATGGGAATAGCGTAAGCTATTCTTTTTTTTGTAGATTTGAAGAAATCTTTATTTTTTCACACAAATTTCACATTCATGTGTATAATATATATTTATATATATGAAGGAGGAATACATATGAATTACATTGAAAAAATTTTTAAGAAAAGTGGTTTAATTTCAATACTTGAATCTCTAATTATCGCACTATTAGGTATTATTCTTATCATCGAACCAGAAGGAACATTGGAGTTTATAACTTGTTCACTTGGTGTTATATTTATACTAGCTGGCTTATATAAAATCATCAATTATCTTCTCTCTAAAGGTAAATATAATTTTTATGATTATGATTTAGCACATGGATTAGTTGCTTGCATTATAGGAATTATTACTATAATATGTGGAGCTGCTATTAGTTCTGTTTTTAGAATAATTATAGGAATATGGATTATATATAGTGCATTCATTAGAATAGATTTATCTGTTAAATTCAAAGCAGTAAATTCAAATGCTTGGATTTTTAGTTTAATATTGTCAATTTTAATGTTTATATGTGGCTTATATGTTACTATTAATTCTGGTGCTATCCTTGTAACAGTTGGTACTATTATGGTAGTGTATTCAATTATTGACATTATTGAGGCGATTATATTTATGAAGAATATTAAGGAAATATTCTAATTTTCTATAATTATATCTTTTAAATAAAGCTGTTGATTTCTCAACAGCCTTTATTTTAATTTAGCCAAAATGCTTTATATGCTCTATATGCTTCGTATAAGTCTATTTTACTTGTTACTTCATAAGGTGAATGCATTGATAATACTGGAACTCCACAGTCTATTACATCTATTCCTTTATTGGCTAGTATATATGCTATAGTTCCTCCCCCACCTGTGTCCACTTTGCCTAATTCTGCTATTTGATATTTAATATTTTCTTTTTCTAATATATTCCTTACCTCTGCTACAAATTCCGCATTTGCATCTGAAGCTCCTGACTTTCCTCTACTGCCTGTATATTTATTAAGCCCTATTCCTCTTCCTAAATAAGATGCATTATTTTTTTCTGATACATTTGCATATATAGGATCTAATCCCGCATCAACATCTGCAGATAACATTTTAGAATGGCAAAATACTTTGTCCAATAAATTTGGCCTATTTATTCCTAATTTATTTAGTAACTCTGCAATAAAATTATCAAATACATGTGATTCCATTCCTGTATTTCCCATACTTCCTATTTCTTCTTTATCTGCTATAATACATACAGAAGTTTTTTCTGGTATTTCTTTCATGTCTACAAGTGCTGTTAAAGATGTATATACACAAATTTTATCATCTTGTCCATAACCTGCAACCATGCTCTCGTCAAAGCCCATTGTTCTACATTTTAATGCTGGAACTATTTCTAATTCTGAACTTAAAAAATCAATTTCTGTAATTCCATATTTTTTATTCAAGATATTTAAAATATTCAATTTTACTCTTTCTGTTGTTTCTGCATTGTATGGTATACTTCCTATTAATAGGTTTAAATCTTCCCCAGAAATTCCTTCTTTTAACTTTTTCTCCATTTGTTCTTGTGCTAAGTGTGGTAATAAATCTGTTATTGTAAATACAGGGTCTTTTTCGTCATCTCCAACATTTACATATATTTTTTCTCCATTAGCTTTTACTACAACACCATGTATGCTTAGTGGAATTGTTGTCCATTGATATTTTTTTATTCCTCCATAATAATGTGTTTTAAAGTATGCAAATCCTCCTTCTTCATATAATGGATTTGGCTTTAAGTCCAATCTTGGAGAATCCGCATGAGCTCCTACAATATTTATACCACTTTCCATGCCTTGTTTGCCAATTACTGCTAGATACATGCTTTTTTCTCTATTAATGTAATAAACTTTATCTCCTGCAGATAGAGTTTCATATTCACAAATGCATCTAAATCCATTTGATTCTGCTATTTCTTTTGCATTTGCAACAATTTCTCTTTCCGTCTTAGATTTATTTAAAAAATTGATATATCCTTCTGCATATGCAAAAATATTATTTAATTGTTCCCCTGTTTTATCTTCCCATGCATTTTCTCTTTTATAAAACAATCTATTTTTTAATTCTTCTACTTCTGACATTTCTCTCTCCCCTTTTTTTCAAATTATATCATTATTATAATTTGATTTTCAATATTTTTTATATATTATACACAAATATATTTTTTTAATTCTTAATCTACTGGTAATTTGCTTATTTAAATGATATAATTTTTTTAATTGTTAATCATTTGAGGGAGGATGTATATGAATAATAGAGTATTGGTAACATTTTTACTTACCTTTTTTATAGTTGCAATATTTTTAGGTATTGCTTTTTTGCCTAAATTATTTAATAAACCTATAGAAAATGTAAACAATTCTGTTGTAAATGAAAATATAGAAAAACAGGTCACTGATTTTTAAATTTCAGTGACCTATTTTCTTAATAATATTAGTTTATCTACTAGAATACAATTGGCAAACGCAGAAACAATTGCCTTCAAAGTTGCATATTCTCTAGTGTCCTCTTCTTTAAATATTGGTTCTATTTCTTCTGTTGGATTAAATGCTTTTTTTAATGCTTTTTCTAACTCTTCACAAAATACATTATACCCATCTTCTACTGAATACGATTTTTTCATTGATTTTATTGATTCATTTATTTCTGATATACTCATTAACCTTTTTAAAATGCATATAACAAATAAATATGCAAGATGAGTTTTACTATATTTTTTCTTTATTGGAGGCATTAAAACCTCTTGCTTTACATAGTTATTTATCATATTGGGTGTTATTACTGGTGTATTTTCTTCCTTTAAAAATATAGCCAAATTATTTTGTAATACACAAATTACCTGGTCAATGTACAATTCTATCTCTGGTAACTCATTCCAACGTGGGCAATGATAATTTATTAAATTTTGTGCTTCTATTTTCATTTTGTTATTCTCCTTTCGAAAGTTACAGTATTATAATAGCACATTTATTAATTTTGGTCAATTTGTGTATTTTTTTGGCAATGTCTTGACACTTTATATTTCGTAATATATAATGGTTTTAAAAACCAGATTATGTGGTTTACTTAAAATTATAGGAGGATCTAATGAAAAATTATAAAGAAAATTATGACTATTATAATGTAGAAAAAGTAGATAGTATAAAGCAATTGTTGGAATCTGCTGCTGCTGATGCTGGTGATAAAATTGCTTTTAAATATAAAGAAAATAAAGACGTTAAATGTGTTACTTACAATAACTTTTTGGAAGATGTTTATAGTTTGGGTACTGCTCTATTTTCTATCAATATGACTTCTTCTCATATTGCTGTTATAGGTGAAAATAGCTATCCTTGGCTTACAGTTTACTTGTCTGTTTTAAAAAGCAACGGTGTTGTTGTTCCTATAGATAAAGAACTTCCTTTACAGGATATTATAAATGTATTGGAAAATAGTGATAGCGAAGTTCTATTTTATGCCGAAAAATTCGGTAAATATATAGACGAAATTAGTAAAAAATTACCTAAAATAAAATACTTTATTGGTTTTTCTAATACCAATTCATCTGATAATATTCTTTCTTATAGTGAATTTATTGAAAAAGGGAGAGCATTATATAAATCTGGAAACACATCATATAGCTCAATAGAAGGCAACCAAAATGAATTAAGATTACTTGTATACACCTCTGGAACTACTGGAATGGCAAAAGGTGTTATGCTTACTGAACATAACCTTGTAAGTCTTGTTTATTGCGGTTTACAAATTTCTACTGTATATGATACATGCTTATCTATTTTGCCATATCATCATACTTATGAAGGTGTTGCTGGAATTTTAGTTGGATTGCATCATCATTCTTGCATTTGTATTAATGATAGTCTTAAAAATGTTCTTAAAAATTTACAATTATTTAAACCTGATTACATATACGTTGTACCTGCTTTTGTGGAACTCTTTTATAAAAAGATATGGTCTAATGCTAAAGAAGGTAATAAGGATTTAGCTTTAAAGATTATGATTAAACTAAGCAATTTCTTAAGATTTTTTGGTATAGATATAAGGAGAAAATTATTTAAATCTATTCACAATGCTTTCGGTGGAAACCTTATAAAAATTGTAACGGGTGGCGCTCCTATTAGAGCAGAATTGGGTTCTTTTTTTGATAGCATTGGAATAAACCTAATAAACGGATATGGCATTACCGAATGTTCTCCTCTTGTTTCTGCAAATAGAGATTATTTTAATGATTGTGCAACTGTTGGCGTTCCTCTTTCTTGTGTAGAAATAAAATTTGAGAATGTAACACCAGAAGGTGATGGTGAAATTTGCGTTAAAGGCGATACTGTAATGCTTGGATATTACAAAAATGAGGAACTTACTAACGAAGTTTTACAAAATGGTTGGTTTAAAACCGGAGATTATGGAAGAATGAATGAAAAAGGTCAACTATTAATTACTGGTAGAAAGAAAAACCTTATAGTTTTAGAAAATGGAAAAAATGTTTTTCCTGAAGAAATAGAAAACTATATTATGCGTATTCCATATGTTTTAGAAGTTATAGTAAAAGGTATAGAGAACGAGGAAGGTGCAGAAACCGGACTTCTAGCTGAAGTATTTTTAAGTCAAGATAAAATTAAAGAATTACAAATTGAAAATGTTGAATCAACATTGAAAAAAGATATTTCAAATGCATGCTTACAACTTCCTATTTACAAAAAAATATCACAAATAGTTATAAGAGATAAAGAATTTGATAAAACAACAACAAATAAAATTAAAAGATAATTTTTACTCTGAATTTCATTCATAGCAAAATATACAGAGATATAAAATTTATAATATATCGTATCGGAGCAGTTATACAGCTGCTCCGATTATTAATATACCTATATTATCATTATATATTTGATTAAATTGTGATAGAGGTAATGGACTTTCTCCTATTCCTGCCTCGACAGTATAACTCGGTCTTCTATATTTTTGTAAAAACCAATCTTTATATCCTGCAAAACTTGATTCATATGGCACATCTGTTAGCTTATAACCACTAGCCTCTGCCATTTTCGTTCCAATATTATAGCTATTGATTGGCGCGTATTTTTGATACTGCCAATAAATTTCTTTCCCTTGCGTATGATATGAAATTGCTAATTCAAAATTATGCTCTAAAGTAAACTTGTATAAAGCTATTGCTTCTGGTTGGCTTAATGGTTTTTCTCCAACATAGTCCTTGGGAGCTGGTTTGTTAACTCCTTGAGAATATTTTATTTTTTTTGCAAATTCCCATCCTGCCGGAAATTGCAAATTTAAATCTACACCTGTGGACTTTAAAAACTTCCAACCACAAAAATAAGTTAATAAAAAGCAGTAATCATCTATGATACAGAGTATTTCGATATTAAAGAAATATTCTGTTTTTTTATTGGTTTTTTTACTGTTAGAATTGGAGTGGAAAAATGGAAGATAAACAAAGAAATAGAGTAGGATATTATTCAATAATACCATCAAAAATATTATATAATAAAGAATTAAAAGCAAATGAGAAATTATTATATGCATGGAGGATAATAATATAAGATTTAATAATAAAAATAATAATAAAGGTAATATAAAATTTATATCAAATTATGAAAATCAGAGACAATATACTAAAGAATTTAACAAAGAAGAGTAAGTATCTTATTGAAGATATTTTATATGATTTTAATGAAAATTAAACAAATACTATAATATAAAGCAGTTGTATAAACAGCTTATTTATAGAGCAATTTTGAGGGTATAAAATTTTTTAATAAAAACCCCCGAAAAAATTGACACTATCGTAAGGTTATGAAAATTTGACAAAATTAGAATAATATGTTACAATAAAAAACATGATTTAAGAGTTTATCTAGGATTACCAAATCTGAGCGATAAAGGACAATTAAAATAGATTGATTGTTTACACGAAAGTGAGATTATATAGAAGTCTTACAAAGGAGTCTTAAAGTAGATTCTTTTGTGAGGCTTATTTTTTATAGGAGATGTGATAGTTATGAAAATTGAAAGTAAAAGACTTATTTTAAGAAACTGGGAAGATGGAGATGTAGAAGATATAGTAGATGGATTAAATAATATAGAAGTTGCAAAATGGATGGCTGCAATTCCATATCCATATACAGAAAATGATGCTAAACAATTTATAGAACATACGAAAGGTCAAGATGAAAATGTTAAAATTTCATTAGCAATAGTATTAAAAGCTAGTAATAAAGTTATTGGTGGTACAGAGATTAGAAATATTAATAAAAAAGATGGCACTTGTCGGTGGTGGAATATGGCTTAATGAAAAATATCAAAAAAATGGATATGGAACAGAGGCATTTAGCACAAGAAACAAGTATTGTTTTGATGTCTTGAAATTAAGAAGAATTGAGAACGGATATTTTCGTGGAAATGAAAAGTCAAGAAGAATGCAACTGAAATTAGGATATAAGGATGAAGGAATAAGAAGAAAGAAATTTCTATGTTTAGCAACAAATAAATATGTTGATGAATGTATTACAGGGTTATTAAAAGAAGAATTTATAGAATGGAGTGATAAAATTGAATAAATATGAATTGGAATTAATATTTCCAACGAAAGAATATAAAAAAGAAGTTGAGGAATATTTACAAGAATTTTTAGATAATGGAGAAAATGAGATTGCTGGAGATGGAGGACTTGACAGAATTAGAGATTTTGACAGGTGGTTAGAAAAAGTTCAAAATGATTTATCTGTTGATACAATAGACAAAGATAGAATTCCTGCAACATTATATTTAACCATAAGGAAATCAGATAGGAAAATAGTTGGGAATTTACAAATACGACATTTTTTAAATGAAAAACTACTAAATGATGGAGGACATATCGGAGATAGTGTAAGACCATCTGAAAGAAGAAAAGGTTATGCAACAGAACAAATTAGACTGGCATTAGAAAAGTGTAAAGAGTTAGGAATAGATACTGTATTAATGGTTTGTGATAAAGCTAATATTGGATCTGCTAAGTCAATTCAAAAAAATGGAGGAATACTTGAAAATGAAATATATTTTGGAAATGAGCTAGTGCAAAGATATTGGATTAGTTTAAAGAAAAGATTTGTTACTAATCCTAAAAATATGGAGATTGTTAAGGATGGAAATTTTAAAATAAAAAGCTTTAATAATGCAGATTTTGTTGGAGATATTGCATTAATTAAATTTAATAAAATGAATAAGCCATATATGGTAGAAAACATTAACTTATGTATGGCAAATAATAACTATAAATGGTTAGAGTTTTATGATTATAGTAAAAAACACAGATTAACTGCTATGTACAATGAAAATAACGAAATTATAGAATGGTATTTTGATATAGCTAGAAAAATAGAAAAAGACAATGGAATGCCTTATGAAGATGATTTATACTTGGATGTTGTTGTAACACCAACAGGAGATATAATATTACTTGGTGAAGATGAATTAAAAAAAGCACTTGATAGATTTGAAGTAAATAAATCAGATTATGATATGGCATATAATGAAGCAAAAAAACTAATTGAATTGTTAGAAGAAAATAAAGATAAATTAAAAGAATTTACTGATAAATATTTTAATAAAATGTTAAGGGAGTAGTGATATATATGAATTATTTTAAAAAATTAGTGGGAGACAGAATATATTTATCTCCCAAAGGAGTATCAGATGAAGAAATTGAAAAATTTACAGAATGGATGAATGATTTTCAGGTAACAGATTATACAGGGAGAAGTGGACAAATTACAACATTAATTGGAGAAAAAGATTGGCTTGAAAATTCAGCAAAGAATAATGAAAATAGAAACTTTGATATTATTGATTTGAATAATGATAAATTAGTTGGAACAATTGGATTGGAACACTTTAATTGGATTGAAAGAAGTGCTGTACTTGGAATATTTATAGGTGATGAAGACTATAGAAGTAATGGATATGGAACAGAATCGATAAAACTTTTGCTAGAATATGGATTTAAATATTTAAACTTACATAGCATAAGATTAGATCTTCTTGCTGTAAATGAAAGAGCACATAAGTGTTATTTAAAATGTGGATTTAAGGATACTGGAAAAAGTAGAGAAGAAATTTTTTTAAACGGAAAATATTATGATAAGTTACATATGGACATACTTGAATATGAGTTTGAAGGTGATTATATTAGAAATAAAAATGTAAAATAATATTAAATGTTAAGAAATTAGAGAAAAAATTTTCTAATTTCTTTTTTGTTTAAAAAATATAAAAAAGAATTGAAGAGGATATTGTGAGGTTTTCCCAAAAAGATTTATTAAAGGAATTCAACCTGAAAAAAGGAGAATTAGATTTATTATCTGGAGGATATCCTTGTCAATCATTTAGTTATGCTGGAAAAGATTGGGTTTAGAAGATGTTAGAGGAACAATGTTTTTTTATCAAAAACACCAGATGAAGATTTTTTGATATTAGAAAAAATTTATGCAGAGTATCATAAATAATAAAATAATTTGTTAACAATCTTATTAAGAGAAGAAGTGAGAAAATTAGTAGTAATACTGAAAATTCTTGCTTCTTTTTTTATTTTGTCTATAACTTTTTTAGATTTATTCGTTGTTTATGCTAGGAAGATAAAAAAATATAAAAATATCGGGATAATTTTATAATTTTTCGCCTATGTGTATAGGTAATCAAATTGCACATTGACAAATACACTTAATTTAAGTGTCATAGTATGCCATTTTCTTTAATATTTTGTATTAGGTAGAAAGGATTTGAATAAGTATGAAGAAAGATAAAAACAACACCAAAGATAATAAGTTAGAGTTTAATACATATTGCATTTTTACAGAAGATAGACAGGATATAACAGAAACAATAGGATTAGTTTTTAAGGATTATTTAGAAAGCATAAAAGTAAAGAGTAAGTAATTATTACAAAACATTTGCCAAAATTTAAAGAGCACGTTATAGTATAAGCATAGATGATTACGGATAGGAGGTTAAATGCTAGATTTAAGAAGTCAAAATTTTAAAGTACGGAATGTATATAAGACTATCTAGAGAAGATGGCGACAAGCAAGAAAGCGAAAGTATCGGTAATCAAAGAAAAATTTTGCAAAGATATGTAAAGGAGAATAATTTATGTTTAATTAAAGAATATGTTGATGATGGTATAAGTGGTACAACTTTTGACAGACCTTCATTTAATGAGTTATTGCAAGATATAGAAAATCAAAATATTAATATGGTTATTACAAAAGATTTATCAAGACTTGGTAGAGATTATATTAAAACAGGTTTTTATTTAGAGGATTATTTCCCAAAAAATAATATTAGATATGTTGCAATAACTGATGGAATAGATACCTGTATTGATAGCACAAATAACGATATAACACCTTTTAAAGCAATAATGAATGACATGTATGCAAAAGATATTTCAAAGAAAATTAAAAGTGTTTTGAAGGAAAAACAGAAGCAAGGAGAATATATGTGCAGTATTCCAGCTTATGGTTACAAAAGGCATCCTACAATTAAAAATAAATTAATTATAGATGAGCAAGTAAGAGATATTGTAGAAAAGATTTTTGATATGTATACAAATGGTCATGGAAGTGTAGAAATAGTAAAATTCTTAAACTCAAATAAATACCTATCTCCAACAGGTTATAGAAAAACAGGAATTGTACAAGATGAAAACAAAACGAAATATGACTGGAATGAAGTAACACTATGCAATATGCTAAAAAACGAAGTGTATATCGGAAATACAATACAAAATAAAAAGTCAGTTATATCATACAAAGTCAAGAAAATAAGAACAGTTGAAAAGGAAAATCAAATAAGAGTTGATAATACACACGAAGCTATTATTGATAAAGATACATTTGAAAAAGTACAATGTATCATTGAAAAAAGAGGAACAAATACAAAACTTAAATATGATTATTTGTTAAGAGGATTACTTTACTGTTATCATTGCGAAAGAAAACTGCAAATAGTACTTAAAAAGAACTCTAAAAGAAATGCAAAATCACATCCATATATAACTTGTAGTAATGCAAAAGAACAAGGGTGCTATTCACTAAACATGAATTATGAGAAGTTTGAAAAGCATATTATTTATATTGTAAAAAAGATATGTCAAATATATGCGGATAAAGAGATTTTTTATTCAATTTATGAAAAATATCAAAATAAAACTCTTGATATTCGAGAAGGATATAAGAAAAAAATAGGGCAAATTGATAGAGCTATATTGGATATAAATAATAATTTAGACAAGATGTATATGGATAAGTTAAGAGGAGTTTTACAAGAAGAAGATTATGTTAGAGTATCACAAAAATTTAATTTAGAAAGAACAAAATTAAATGAGCAAAAGAAAGAATTAGAACAAAAACTAATTGGAACAGAAGAAAAAATTAATACTAAAAATAAAACAAAAGAAGAAAAAGAGTTAGATGAATTAATAGAGAATTTTTTGAAACTAGAGAAGATCGATAAAATTTATTTATATAGATTAATCAATAAAATAGAAATTGATAAAAATAAAAATGTTTACATATATTTTAACTTTTCAAAACTGAATTCTATTAATGAAAATCTAGATGAATTTATAAAAATTGAAGAATTAATAAATGAAAATCAAAAATGCAAAGTCGTGTAATTTCAGTAGTTACAAGACTTTGTAAATGGTTGGTAGTTTTTTAAATCTACACCATTGATATTTGCTTTCCAACCATTTGGAAAGGATATTTTTGAATAATTATTGGCTATTTTTTTTGCACTTTCATATTCTTTTGTGTTACTTTTTATTGCTCCTGTTACTAAATCTACTCCATCTGGGTTTACCATTGGAACTACATATATTGAAACTTGATTAAATATATTTCTTGCACTTTGTCCATATATATTAAAGTTATTTACAACTGATTTGCAAAAATTCTCTACAAATTTCATCATTAATAATGATGTAATCCACTCACTTGCATGTATTCCACCTGAATACATAACTTCTTTATTCCCATTTCCTATTTTTACATACGGGATATCTTTTCCCAATACGCTTTTCCCAATATTTCCAATATCCAAAAATGAATATCTTTTTCTTAAAGCTTTAATATTTGTTTGCATTAGCTCATATGTATAATTTAAATTTGTCGGCACAATATCTTTTGTATTTACTCGTCTTAACATTCTCATATATAACCACCTAATTATATATATTAAGAAAATAGAATTTTTGTTACTAATGAAACAGTAAAGTCTTGTAAGGTACTGATATTTCAACACTTACAAGACTTTTCAACTTTGGTGTGCTTGAAGGGAATCGAACCCCCAACCTCTCCCTTAGGAGGGGAGCGCTCTATCCAACTGAGCTACAAACACATATATTTTTATTTTACACCATTAATTGTGTTTTGGCAAGGTATAACATTTACTTTTTATGTGTTTTTGTGCTATAATTTTATAGGTGATTTTTATGCAAAAAATGTTAAGTTATATGAGAAAAGCAATCGAAAATTATAATATGATAAATGAAGGAGATAAAATTGCTGTTGGTCTTTCTGGCGGAAAAGACTCTATTACCTTACTTATGGGTTTAAAGGCTTTGCAAAGATTCTATCCTAAGAAGTTCGAAGTAGTTGCAATAAGTGTTAATCCTGGATTTGAATTTTTTAATTCAGAATTTTTGAAAAGTGTTTGTGATAAAATCGGTGTAGAGTTTATTGAGGAAAAAAGCTATATAAAAGAAATTGTTTTTGATATAAGGAAGGAAAAAAATCCTTGTTCTTTATGTGCCAACTTGCGTAGAGGAATTTTAAATTCTTCTGCAATCGCTCATGATTGTAACAAAATTGCTTTGGGGCATAATGAAGATGATGTTTTAGAAACATTTTTTTTGAATCTTTTATATGCTGGAAATTTGTCAACTTTTGCTCCAATTAGCTATATGGATAGGTCTAAAATAACTTTAATTAGACCTATGGTTTACATACCTGAAAAAGAAGTACGTAAATTTGTTAGGAGGCAGGGAATAGAAGTAATGCCTAAAGTATGCCCTATGGATGGGGTTTCTAAAAGGGAATCTATAAAAGAGTTAATCTCTAAATTAGTTATAGAAATTCCAACCGTTAGAGCAAATATTATGGGTGCTATTAGAAGATCTAATATTAACGGTTGGAAAGAATTTTAAATTATTATTTTTACTGTAAACAAATCACCTTCTATTTTTATTTGCATTTTTCCTCCTTGCAAATTCACCAAATCTTTAGCTATTGAAAGACCGCAATCCATTGCCACCACTTGTTCTAGATTTATCTCCTCTAACAAATCGTTCCATTAGCTCTTCTGGTGTTATGTTTAACTCTTCTTTTGATATGTTTTTCATTGTAAATACTATTTTATCATTTTGCTCAACATTTACATATATTCTTGTCCCTTCTAAAGAATGTTTATATGCATTATTGTATATATTTTCTAATACTCTCCACATTTTTTTGCTATCTAATTGTGCAAAGATCCCCTCTTTTTCTATTTTGCTAATCAATTTTAAATCTTTACTCTCATACTTTTCTGCAAATTCTCCATTTGCTTGTAATATCATTTCTGTGAAATTCAATTTTTGTAAATTTACCGTTTCATTTCCAGAGCTTATTTTAGATGCTTCTATTAAATCTTCTGTTAAATTTTTTAATTTTTTTGATTTATTTTCTAGAATCTCTATATATTTTTGCGCATTTTCATTTTCTATATTTTCTTTTTTTAGAAGATTAGCATAATTTATTATTGAAGTAAGTGGAGTTTTTAAGTCATGTGATACATTTGTTATTAAGTCTGTTTTTAATCTTTCTGATTTAACCTTTTCATTTACTGCATTTTCTATGCCTTTTTTTATATTGTTTATGTCTTGGACCATATTTTTTAGGTATTTATTGTCTGTTTTTATTTCTGATTGATATTCTCCTGACACTATATTTCTTATTTTCTTTTCTATTTTATTATATTCTGAGACATTTTTTAAGAAAATAATTACTATTGCCACATATATCAAAATCACCAATGCTTTAATTTTAACATCATATATTACAATACCATAGTGTAATGTAGTTGCTGAAATTATTCCCATAGCTATTATTGTTACTACCACCACTATTATTATTAATTTATAATTTTCTTTTATTTTTTCTATAAAATTGGTTACTACTTTTTCATTTTGTGCTTTAGCTTGCTTTATATTTTTTACACTATTAAAAAATATTTCTGCTAAAATAGCATATAAAATAAAGCAAATTAATTCTATACTAATTTTTTCAAATATTGCTTCCATTCCTAATATCGTTAGTATTTTAACATCAAAAAAATCCGTGTAAATACCGCTTTTTATTGCTTTATATAAAAGTACTATAGATAATATTGAAAATATAACTACTCCGATTATATTTATCTTTACATTATGATTTGCTTTATAATAATTTTGTTGCATTGTTTTCATATATCCATTATTATCTAAATTTACTTTTACATATATATCCAATACTTCAAATCTGGATTGGTCAGCTTTAAATCCATATTTCTGCAACACATCTATATTTGTATCTGGTACAGAATTTAAACTACAAATATAATATTGTAAACTTTCTTTAAATTCTGATTTTATATGTTCTTTATCCTGTATTACTGTTTTTAAATTGCTAAGTATTATATGTTTTCCCGTGTTTGTTGTAATATCTGCTATGTACTCTATATTTGAATTTTCTCTATTTATGTATTCAAGTCCTGGGTAGCTTTCTAGCTCATCATTCCATATGCTCCAGTAAATAGCATCTTCCAAAGTTTTTATTTCATGCGTTATAGCACTTTTATATGATTCTGTTTGTAAAAAATTTGCTTTAGCAATTTCAGCCCAAGAAAATCGTCTTACATTTGAATATATATTGTTTCCTAAAATCCATAATATTATTACCGATATGAATAATAATAGTCTCGCTATATTTATTTTTGACTTTTTTCTGCTTTTTTTCATGCTTTATTTTCCCTTTCCTAAGATATAATAATATTTTTATATATTTTCTATCTTGTACCCTAGTCCCCACACAGCTTTTAGATATTTTGGTTCTTTAGGATTTATTTCTATTTTATCTCTTATATGGCTTATATGCACTACTACTTTTTTTTCATATCCGTCAAATGGCTCTTTCCAAACATTTTCATATATTTGCTTTATTGAAAATACTTGTCCTTTATTGCTTGCCAAAAAAAGTAATAATTTATATTCTATAGATGTAAGCTTTATTTTTTCTCCATCAACCATTACTTCTTTTGTTTTATCATTAATTTCTAGTCCGTCTATTATTATGTTATCATTTTCTATAAGATTTCCAAGTTTAGTATATCTTCTTATATTTGACTTAACTCTTGCTATTAATTCTAGCGGTTCAAATGGCTTAGTAATATAGTCATCCGCTCCTGCATTTAACCCGATTATTTTATCTATACTTTGTGACTTTGCAGATATAAATATTATTGGAACTGAATTTGTTTTTCTTATTTCTCGTGCCACTGCAATTCCATCTATTTTTGGCATCATTATATCTAACAATACTAAATGTATATCTTTTTTCTTTAAGATTTCAATAGCTCTTTCTCCATCATAACATTCAAATACATTGTATCCCTCTTCTTCTAGATAAATTTTAATTGAGTCCGCTATTTCCTTATCATCATCCACTACTAATATATTATACATCCATTTTCACCTCATATATATTGCATGCATTCATTCTTTGCACATATTCAATTTTTCCGTTTATTGTTGACTTTATTTTTTCTTCGTTTACCCCATTATTACAAATTAAAATGAAGTTACTTTCTGTTTTTTCTATTTTATCATAATTTTCAACATCTATTATAATTGATTTATCCACTAATGTGAATAAATATAGGTCATCTAGTATTCTATTTTCCTTTGTATTAAAAACATAAATTATTGGCAAGTTTTTTTCTGCTATTTTTTCTGCTATATTATTATATTGTGAATATATATATTCTATTTTTGTATTTTTCACAAATGGACTGTATATTATTGTGAAAAATATTATTGATATTATAAATAATGTATGTTTACAACTTGCACGTTTTCTTACAAATTCTCTTAAACAATATGCTATTGCAATTATCATTGATGAATATATTGGAATTATATATCTTGTTTCAATATACGGAGCTTTTAATACTATTGTTAATAAATAAATCAAAATTGGAGTTACTAGTAAAACCATTTCTCCATTCATTTTAATATCACTCTTTTTAGGTTTTATTGCTATAATTCCTGTTAAAATTATTATAAATGGCAATAACCTATTAAAGAATTCTTGATTTATCTTTTTGCAGTATCCTACTATATTTTTTATTACATCCACTTCTACAGTTACACCTCTGTAGCTGAAAAATATATGTGATATTGCATATGGAAATATGAGTATATAAATAACTGATGATATAAGTATTCCAATATTATATATCATCAGGTTTTTGTAATTCTTTTGCTTTATGCATTTTACTGTATATATTAAATATAATACAAATGCGTAAATAAAAAAGTAGTAATGTGTTAGCCCTCCAAAAATCATAAATGTAGAAATCAAAAATATATTTATTGGTCTTATTTTTTCTTTATTATATATTTTCATATGTAGGAATGTAATTATTAATATATTTAAATTACATAGTTCATACATTCTTATATATAATGTACTATTTAAGCTAATTAGTGTAAGTCCATTAATTAATGTTGTCAATACTGCATATATTTTATTTTTAAATAATTCTTTTGATATTAGATATACCATTATACTTGATATTATAAATATTGTTATATTTAATAAAATTCCAGTCCATTTTGTAAATTTGTTTATGGTAAAAGTTGCAGATATTCTTAATAGTAAATAATACAGTGGAGGATGTACATCATTTTTTTGATTTTCATATACAGGTTTTATATTATAAATTTCATTGTCGTTAACTTCTAAATAATCTTCAAAATATTCTTTATTATGCCATTTATTTAAAAAATCCTCATTATCTGCAATATTTAGTTTATTATAATTCATTAGGCCATATGAGTACATTTCATCCATATGAAAGTATTGTTTTTGATACCCAAAATAAATTCTAATTAATATCTGAACTAATATAATTATTATTAAAATGATTGTTGTCTTTTTCCTCATCTTTATTCTCCCAATATTTTTCTCCATTTATCTCATCAATTAAATATAGTGGTCTATTTTTTGTTTGATTAAATGTTCTTCCTATATATTCACCTAATATTCCAATTAATGCAAATTGTATGCCCATAAAGAAGAGTATTAATGAAATAATTATTTGATATGGTTCTATTGTTTGTTTAATAATAACATATATTAGATTAATTAGCCAAGATGCAAATGTAATAAATGATATATATATTGGCCATCTTAATGGTGAAATAGAAAGTGATGTTATTCCATCTATTGCTAGGTCTATTAATTTTTTATAATTCCATTTTGTTACTCCTGCTATTCTTTTGTCCCTATCAAAATATATTGCCTTTTTGTTATATCCTATCCAACTAAAAATACTTTTTGAGCATCTTCCTGTTTCTCTTAATTTGCACATTGCTTGTACACATCTTTTATCTAATAATCTAAAGTCTCCTGTATCCTTTTGTATTGGTATTTTAGTAAACTTTTGTAATATTTTATAGTACATAGTTGATGTGAATTTTTTTAGCCATGTTTCTCCATCTCTTGTTTTTCTTGTTGCATACACATCGTCATATCCTTTTTCCCATTCCTGTATCATTTCTGGTATAAGTTCTGGTGGATCTTGCAAATCTGCATCCATTATTATTACTGCATCGCTTTTCCTAGAATAATCTAATCCTGCTATTATAGCTATTTCCTTTCCGAAGTTTCTTGAAAACGATATATATTCAAATCTAATATCTTTTTTTCTTATTCCTTCTATTATTTTTAAACTATTATCTTTGCTTCCATCATTTATGAACAGTACTTCAATTCTATAATTTGTTAGCTTGTCTATTATAGATGTTAGTCTATTTCTTAAAAATAGAAGTGATTCTTCCTCATTATATATTGGAATTAATATTTTAATTGTTTTCATTTTTCCCCCACCTTTATTTTTTCTATATTAATATTATATTCTTTATATCACTTAAATATTAAATTTGAAGGTTAGAAAAAGTTAAAATTTAGTAAATTTTATTCAAGTATTCTCTAATTGGCAAAACAGACCTCATTACGAGATCTGTTTTTTTATGCCCATGGATTTGCAGATTCTGGATCTTTTATCCCTGCCATTAATCCTACAATTGTATCACTCCATATTATTTAATTTCTGTAGACCATAGTCCATGTTTGTTGCAATAAGCATATATTTTTGAACCTGGTATATATTTAAATCTACATTCTGCATTTTGTTCTGGATATAGTTTGATTTTGCATATTTTCTCACCGGCAATCATTGCCAACCACTCTATATAATGCTCTTTATCCATTACATGATTTACTTTTACAAATATTTCATCCTCGACTTTTTCATACGTTGGTATATGTTTTTCGGCTACAGCATCCATGCTATTTGGAATGATTTCTTCCATTTTTTCTCCACAGCAAACTATACCACAATTATCGCAACTACAGTCCTTTAAAACTTCGACCAGCGCTCCACATTTAGAACATTTTTTTATAATTAATTTTTCCATAATATCTTTCCTCCTACTTTTTTAAGTTATTACAATGATATCATAATCACTATAAAAAAGCTAGATATATTATATTATTTATTTTTTATTAATTTGTAAATATCTTTAAGTTGCAAGTGCTAGTTAATTTCTTTTAATTTAGCCGTCATGTCAAAATTATAAATATACTTACCATCAATTTTTTCATAAACTTCTCCAACTTTTGCATTTTTAGGTAAATCTATCTCAAATATAGAACACGGTCCACCATCACCATTTTCTGATATACAAACCGAATTCTCATCCATTACCCAAGCATAGCCATTTCCTTTCCAGCTTTTGTTATCTAAAAAAATCTTTCTTCTCTCATATAAGTTATATTCTTCTAATACTTTGTCATTTTCATTCATACCTTTACCTTCATCCATCATATTTTTTAATGCATTTTTTAAATCTCTAATAAATTCCTTTATGAAACCATTACTATTATTATTGTTTCTTTCAAATATATTTAAGTCCAATATTTCACCTCCTATTTTTCTAATTTACTTTCTCCTGTTGCATAATTAATAATAATTCCATTTTGCACATTATATACATATACATTAAATTGTAATTTTCCATTGTCTTCAATAGAATATGCTTCAATATTTACACCATTTGCTAATTTATTTTCGCCCTCAAAATATGGAGTAACTCTATATAGGACATGGTTAGTTTGATTTTCCTTCAAATAATTATAAACCTGATCTTCAAATTGTTTCATTCCATTTATATTAAAGCTTTGTGTCCCTGTCATTATGTTTCTCTTATCCACATCTATTCCACCTAATTTCCACGCAATTATATGACATCTATGATATAGATATCCTCCTGGAATAGTGTTTGTGTTATATTTTTGTTGTTTAAATCCTGTTGGTGTAATTGAAGAATAATCATCTTTTTCGTCATCTTCATTAGCCTTTTTCCAACTAGTTTTTATCATTGCCCTTCCGAACTCTGCCATTTTCTAAATCAGAATAATAATCTTTCTGTATACTTATGTCTTGCGCAGTAAATTGAGGCACATTGTTGTTTATTTCAATAAATATTTCTCCACTGTATTTTGGAATGTTTGATATAGCGTAAGAAATTTTGTCGTTTTCTATAATATTGCTTGTTTGGTTTTCCTTTCCAATGTTAAAATTTACGCTTACAGCAGTTATTATAATATATAACAATATTATTGCAATACGCTTTAATTTTTTTGTATTTTTATTCATACATTTCACCCATATATTTAATATCATAATATATGATTTTTTTCAATATTTGTATAGCTTGATTTTATTATATTTCGCTCAGCATACCTCACTCCCACATATCCCATATACACTGCCAAATCAGTTCATTCTGATAAGTTTCTTTTATATTAGTCTTGGAAAATCTAGAAGTACTATTTTTATCTGCTTCATTATTTATTAATAATTTCAAAATCTTCCTATATTGCTCTATGCCAACCTGTGCACAGTGATACTTGGAATGGAGACATTTCTCAACCTTTCTCCTTCCTCTTTTATTTTTTCTATAAAAATATCCTATCAAATCGGTATCTTTTATTCATTTTTTTAAATTACCCTACTAAAAGTTTATACAAATTTATATCAATTCTAAATATTTTTCAATATTTTATTTTCAATGTATTTGTGACATATCTATTTTAAACCTATATTGAACATATTTTTTTAGAAAACCTTTTTTATATTTGGTAGTATATGCAAAAAAAGCACTTTTCTACGAAACCTTTATTATACCCAATTGTAAAAAAGAGACTCGAACTTACGACCTTCGGGTTATGAGTTGACATAACTCTGTTTTTGAAAATTTAAGAAAAGTTAAGTTTTCGTTGGTATTAATATATTTTCAGAGATTTTCATTTTTGGAACATTTGTGTGATTTGGGGAAATTTTTTGAATTTATTTCCCCAAAATTTCCCCAAGAATTATTGGAAATATTTAGAAAATTAGGGAGGTAAAAAATATGGAATTTAAATTATCAAAAAAAGAAATGAATGATTTATTAAAGCAATGGATTATATTTAGAGATGAGGAATTATCTACTTTAACAAAGGAGGATAAAAAACATCCTTTAAGATTTGACGAATTTGAGAAAAAACTAATTAAGAACTTGCCTTATAAAAATAGAGAATACGCAAAAATTGTACTTGCAAAAATATATGATGACTTTATAGATTTTTGTAGTTATTACAATGAAAAATATTACAGAGCAGGTTTTGGTGATTGTTTGAATTTAGTAATTATGAGTCTTGGAGGGCAAGAAAAATGAGTTTAAGAAGATACGGCATTATTCTCAAAAAATATTTGAAGGAATTAAATCCTATGAAATATAACAGACTTATCATTGATGGTACCTTGATGGATTGTCTTTTAGGAGAAGAGAAATATCTATATAAGTTTGCTGATATGGTTAGATTGTATTTAAAAGATACTTACCCAGAACCTAAAACACATGAATTTATTGTTATGGCTAAGTATAATCAGATGATTGAAAATATGGTGGAAGAGTTTGTAAGAAGTGAAATTATGAAGATTGTGTAAAAATTATGGCGAGATTTTACTCGCCTTTATTATTTTGTATAATTTATTTTAATTATTGGTTTATATCCTGCCACTCTTATTTCCTTTTTCCATGAATCTATTCTATTTTTAAGCATTAACATATCCAAATCATTTAAATCCACTTTCCCATTTTCAGTTTTTAATTTTTGTTTTCTTTCTAATACTAACCATATACATATTTTTTCAACATCTAGCTCAATATTCTTTGTCTTTAGCATTCTCATCGCCACGATAGATTGTTCTATAGCATAACTTAATTTTGCAGAAGAATTCCCAATTTTTACAGCATACATTGTTTTATCTTTGTATAGATCCATTAATTCAAATTTATTACCATTAGCTGTTTCTATCTCTCTATCATGATTTTCAAAGCCATCTTTTTCTTCCCTCATAACATTAAATACTCGTTCTTTATATGATTTTTTCTTCAATTTATTTTTAATTTCATCCTCTGTCATTCCGATATTTTCAGTTTTATCTTTTTCAGCATTATATATATCATCAATATATTTTATATATATATTGTCAAAGTCATCATATTCTGATTCATATTCAACGTCTAGTTCTGCAATTGATTCTTTTAAATAGTTTAAATAATCATCATTATACTCATACCAAATGCCATTAGATATTACCACTTTTTCTGTATCATCTGTAAAATCAATTATTTCTTTCAAACTTTTAACTTGTGAAAATTCATCATTAATTATTTCTATTTCTATGTTTAATATGTCTTCATTATCAATCTTATATGTATCAATAAATTCTACTATTGTATCACAGTCTAGTTCTTCAATAAACTCTACGTTATCTCTAAATCTAATATTATACCCTAAATCGCTGTGATTAAAAGTTTCATTTACTCCAATAATATCAAATTCCGAAAATTTAACTTCGGCATTCTTGTTTTTTAAATTTTTAATTAGTTTGCAATCTAATTCTTCTATTCTTTCTCTGCCAACCTCTAAAAATAGTGGAATATTGTGAATTATATCCTTTTCCAAGGTTTGTTCCACATAATCTATTATTTTTACTATATTATTTATAGAATTCTCTTTCATAGAAAATCTAATTGAAGTACCTATTTCAATTGTTCCATTAAATCTTTCTTCCCCTTCATCAACTTTCATATTAGCCTTTATTTTTGAATATGATTGTCCACTATCATAAATAAGCTCTGAACATCTATTATATGAATTTATTACCTTATTTCTCTGGGAATTTGGCGCATTTAATGCTGTTGTTTTTATATCTTTATACTCTGAACGTTTTGCAAATTCAAAAGCAAATTTCCTATCGCAAAACTTGTCCACCAAAAAATAAGCACTACCAAAAGTTATTACATACATGTTATTTGATTTGGTAATTGTTACAATAGCTCTAGGATTTGTTTTATAGCTAAATCCATCTTCATCAAATTCACTTAACAACCAATTCCAGCTTAAAGATTTGTCAGCCGCTGGAAAATAATTATATAAAGAAAATTTATACAATTCTTGGTTAGTATTTTGTTTTTCTTTTGTATTTATAAAATTTAGTTTTTCTTGTAAATTTTGTAAAAAATCCTCTTTTTTATTTTGATCTATTTTATACAAATTTAATTTTGCCATAAATTCGCCCCTTTTAATTGTATTACTTGCCATATGCAAATTCTGTCGAAATCTGTATTTTTAAATAACAAAAGCAGAAATTTAAATTTTATTAAACTTTCTGCTTTTGTTTTACTTACTATTATGATTATTTCTTTGCTCTATTTCTCAGAGCACTTCCTGCCACAGATTTTTCAGCTTTAGTAGACCTGTTACTCTTTAATTGCTTACTAGCTTTTGTTGCTACTGATTTAGATGTCCTAACTTTATTTGCCATCATTATCACTCCTTTTTCCCTTTTATTAATCTTAATTTCACTTCTTGCATTTTTTGAATATAATTTGGTTTTAATGTTCCTTCTTCTAAATTTAATAATTCTTCAACATCTCTATAATCAACTGCCCATTCTCTTTTCTTTAGTTCATCTAAAAATTCATCTGGTGTAAAAATATTATTTGTTAGTAATATTTCAATAGCTCTTTTTAATGTTTGAGGTTGTGGTATCTCAATTATATTATCTAAAGGTTCATGTTTTCTATAATTTTTTATTGTATATTGCTTCATCAAATATTGAAATTGATTTTGTGTAATTATATTTAAATTACACGCTCTCATCATCATTGCTAATATTGAAACATGCCATTTTCTTTTTAATATTTCATAGGATTTTAAACTTGTTGGCATAATAAGATCCTTTTTAAATTCTTCTTCTGGCAATAATAGTTCTGAAGCAAATAAATTAGCTTGTCTTTCTATTTCTCGGAACTCACTTCTTTCTATTTCATTCATATTAATTTTATTAGCATGCAAAATAATATGTCCTAATTCATGTGCTGCACTAAATTGTCTTCTACATGCAGATTTCTTTTCATTTTCTAATACTACACACATATATTCTTTATTTTCTATTTTTATATATTGAGTGAATGCATCTATTTCTTCTGTGTTCGTGGGAAGTGCTGTTACTACAAGTCCATTATTTTCCATTAAAAATATTATATCTTTAATTGGTTTATTCTCTATATTCCATAAATCTCTTAGTTCTCTAGCAGCATTAGATATATCTTGATCACTTAAATTTTCCTTTTGTACTACAGGTATATTTATATCAGGGAATTCCAAGTATTCCTGTAAAATATCATATATTACGGTTATTAATACTGCTTTATTAATTTGTGACTGTTTTTCTTTCTTTTTACTACTTAATAATGCCCTAAAATATGTGTTTTCTATTTTAATATTTTCTTTTTCTTTTTGGAAAAAAAATTCTACTGGGAACTTCAATTCTTGAGCGATATTTTCTATATTTTCTATACTCGGTTTTGAATTTTTATCTGAGTCTATACTATAATTCTCAAATTGATTTATTGATTGTCTAGAAACCTCAATCTTCTCAGCTAATTCTTGTGCTGACATTCCTCTATATGTTCTAGCGAATTTTAATCTATCTCCATTAAACATTTTTTACCTCTTTATATACTTATTTTTTCATTTTTATCTTTTCGTAATTTTACTTCAATTTTATCTTTTGCTTTTTGTTTTAATTTTATTTCAATCCTTGTTTCTTCGTTTTTGTCAACATCGGTATTACTAAACTCATATCCTACAAAACTATTCTTTCCTATTAATATTCTAGATATTTCATTTAACGCTTTATCTAACTGACATAAATATACTGTTGGAAAACTTTTATTTGAATCATCTATTAAAATTGTCTGATAACTTTCTGGCATAAATCCAATTTTAGCAATTACCTCAGCATAGAATTTTTCATCTATATTATCATTTGCAAATAACGAAAGTTGTTTTTCCTTCGACTCAACATTTTTATTTATAGATGCTAATGCCCACATATAATGATTCGAATTTTTATTTTTTCTAATAATAGAAAGATTTTTTTCTTTTATAACCGAATAAATAACCTTTGTTTCTTCATCTACTATTAAATCAAATGTAAAAATTCTCCTATAAATTTTTACTAATTTCAATTTACTATTTACTAAGTTTTTAGATATATTAGTATATATGTAATCCCATCTCAACATATGTTGTCCATTTCTGTGAGTTAAACCTGTTTCTAAATAAAATTCTTCTACATTACAAGTCAACCCCTCTATAATTGCTTGTGAAATTTGTTTTCTTTCTTCTTCGTTCACGGAAGTCTCCTTTCTTATATTTTAAATGCTAAAAAGAGTATACAATATCTTTTTAGCATTGTCAAGTATTTTTTTATTTTTTTATTTTTTGTAAAGTATTTTTTAAGAATAAATCTTATGTGTCATTTATTTACATTTCAAATTATTTTTTTATCTAATATGTATTCTTCATATTTTTCATCATTCAAAACTTCATCATATTCTTTACTTATTTTGTCTGTTTTGCTTGTATCAGATATAGTTTCTGTAAATTCTTTAAAATCTATGTTATCTTCAACCAACCTATTAATTGTATCCCAATCAAGTAATTCATTAATTCTGGCTGGTAAAATAATTTCACTTTCTGCTATATTTATAGAATTTAATTTAATTACTCCAATACCGAATGCATTATTTAATCTTCTTATTTCATCCATAAATTCATCGGATTCATCTATATTTAATGTTACTAAATATCCTTCATTTGCCCAACTCGAGTTTGAAACAGCTTGAAAATAATATTCTCTTAGGTTTTCAAAATTTAGAGTTTTTTTCATTTCAAAAGAATATAATTTATATGTTGATTCATTTAAACTATTAATTAAATTTATTGTTTCTTTCGAATATTCTTCATATGGAAAATGAACACCTACTATATCTGGATGCAACCATTTATTAACTCCTGTATTCTTTTTCTTTGATTTTTCATGACGTATTGTTTTTGTATAACATCTAAAATGTTGATTAGAATATACAAATTTAGTTAATAACGTATGTAAGTCTCTTTCTGTATATTTACTGTTATCCTTTATTTCGATTTCATTTTCATAATTTTCTAAATGATATTCAAATTCTTTTAAACCGAATTTTGCAGGTCTTTTAGAAATTTGTTTTATTTTAGTTTTTTTATTGTTTTTTATATCAACATATACTCTTGCACCTAATGTTTTCCATGGTGTTTTACCAGAAGAATTTAACTCTTCTGTCATATTATTTTTCTCTGCATAATTCCACATTTCATTTATTGACATTGGAATTTTAGTGTTATTTAATATTTCCTCTGCTAATTTTAAAAAATTATAACTCATTGTTTCTCCTTTTATTTATATATTATAATTTGTTGGTTCTTCTGCTACATTAAGATTATATTTATATTGTTCTGTTAATATATTTGAAAATCTTTCTAGCTTTGATATTGCCATTATAAATTCATTTATATCATATGTTAATATATCTAATTTTTCTCTTATTTTGTATATCAATGCTGCCTGTATCGTATCTTCATGTATTATTGGTGCTACCAATATAGAAAAAGCTTTATCATTTGTCTCTTTTATCTTCTTTAAGTGTCTTCTTATTGGTATAATTTCATTATTTACTTGATCACTTCTGCCACACATTAAGGTTACTTCAACAGCACTATTATATTCTTCTTCATAGCACATGATATCAGCCATATCTCCTCCAGCTGTTGACGTTGGTAATCCCTCATCATCAATAGGATAATTAGGTTTTACAAATAAACTATCAAATTGTTGTATTAGTGCAATACTTGTTAAGAACTCCAATCTCGCTGGTGCAGCAATAAATCTAAAAACAGGATCTTTACTTTCTCTTTTTTTACATACCAATTTCAACTCTTCATAGATATCTTTTTTATCATAGTTTTTAGCATATTTTCTTAATGTGTTTTGTTTTAATGTATCCAAGTCAATAGTTATATCATTTTTTATAGATAATATATTAGAATCAATTTGTCCCATATATTCGGTATATTCCTTTGGATTAGTAAATGTTGGATATGTAGAATAGTTTTCTAAAACATAATCAATTTTATTTTGTTCTAAAGTATTATAATCCAAAAATCTACCATTACCTCTTAAAGAAATTACTCCTGTTATTCTCATTTTCCTTATGTATTCATCTATTGTTTCCCCACACACTTTACTCATTTTCACATATCTTGTATTTGTAGTATTTAGTAATCTTAAACATATATCATACATAAATTCATCACTATATGTGAATTTATGACTTTTTCTAATTTGTTTTATTAAACTATAAAGCTGTTTTGCATCATTATTAGGCCAACAAATAAATAAACTTATTTCTTTTCTAAAAACACCAGCATCATTTTCTTCTGGATCTTCCTTTAAAAGTTTTATTACTTGTAACAATAATATCAATGGAACATTTGAATTTGCATTTTTTCTAAAAGGGTTGTTTATTTGATATTTCATCATTGAATTCAGAAAAACATCTTTTATTTTTTGATCATTACAAGGATTTTCGTTTAATGCATCTATTAGCATATGACCTACCTGAGTTATCTCTATAGGTTGTCCTATTTCATAGTATATGTATCCAAATTCTTTCGATAATTTATAAAAAGTATCAAATCTTGACGGCCAACCTTTATCAAATCCCATTTCTTTATGATCCTGTGGACTATTAATTATTATTTCTTGAATTTGTTCTTCAGTAAATTCATATTCATCATCTTTAAATTCTTCTTTATATACAACATTCTCATAATTGGTTTTATATAATTTTGATTTTATTATATTTCCTATTATCTTCATTATCACTTCATTTGTTAATATCTGATTTTCATATGGTAATACACAATTTAAAAATTCAGCTATTCTTTCCGGATTTCGCATTGTAGTTGAAAAAGATAAAGGTTTATTCTTGCTTTTTGCCATAATTCGTAACAAACACCTCCTTAGAGTCTTTTTTTATTGTATTATCATTAAAACTTATATAATTACTTTCAATATCATAAACATTATATTTTTTAGACCAATTATTAAAAGTCTCGTTTTCTTTTCCTTTATGATATATTAGATTGGTAATTCCAAATTTAACACCTTTTTGGTCTAATTTATCTAGAAAATCACACAACTCAACTTCTTTTTTATCATTCCATAACTTATTATATTCACTCATAGATATTAGATACGGTGGATCTAAAAATACGTAATCTTTTTCTTTAAATTCTATTTTATTTAAAAATTTTTGATAGTCTGTATTTTCAAAAATTATTTCATTATTTTTTCTAAAATCTAAATAATTAATTAAAGCATTATAAACATTCTTGTTAAAGTCTACATTACCAACTGGCAAATTGAAATCTCCTTTTGAATTAAATCTAATCATATGATTAAATCCATATATGAGCAATATATACAATAATAATGTATTGTCTTTATTATTGTTATAGTCTTTTCTCATTCTCAAATATGCTTCTTTATTGTATTTAGAATAATAAGTTTTAACATACTTTTTCTTTAATTCTTCTGGTACGTTTTTACCTTTAAACGAACAACTTAGTCCATAATAATCAATAATATTATATATTTTTTCTAATAGTTCTTCAGAATTATTTGCATATTTTCCTAGTTCATTATGCAATGCAATTACATTTTCATCTATATCATTTAAAATATATTTCTTTCCTGAAGAATTCAAAAAAGAACTTCCTCCACCCACAAATGGCTCTATATAGTTATCTATATCATCTGGGAATAAGGATTTCAACTGTGTCATTAACTTATATTTATCACCAACATAGAAAAATGGTGATCTTATTGTATTATCTTTCATATTATTTCACCTTTGTAATAAAAACATATTCTTTATGATCTTTTAAATTTGTTTTTCCAGCATTGAAAAATCTATATGGTTTACTAAATACTTTTGTATCTCCTTTTTTTTGTAATATCTCTTGTATTTCTTCTAATGTTATCTTATTTTTTGAAGATGAACTTTTTGAATTATATGTATTGTTATATGTAACTACTATATATTTCACATTCAGACTTTCTATTAAATCTTCGAATATTTTAGGTGCTGAGGTTTTGCAATACTCAGACATATTTTCTTCTTTAGGCTTTAAAGCAGTTCCGTACAATTCTGGTTTTTCCCATTTTGTTATATTTTCTAAAACATGATAAAATCTACTATACTGCCTAGAATTATATGGTGGATCAATAAATGCTATATCAGATTTAATTTTTTTAGCTAACTTATTTGCATCACATCTGTATATATCTATTTTTTGATTTTTTTCTAATTGAATTGGCGAAATTAATTCGTATTTAAAACCACTTCTAATATTTTTTCCTTTTATATAGGCATCATAGTGACCACAGGTATTAGATATTCTATCTAAAGAAAATAATAATGAAGCAAGTAATATAAAATACTCTTTTTTATTTATTTTATTATTTATTTTTAAAGATTCAATATCTTCCCTTATATACCCAATTAATTTTGCATCTTCTTTATTAAAGTATTTATCTCCAAAATTTTCTGAAACATAGTTTTCTTTTAATTTACTTTTATCTAATTCATTATAATTAATTATAATCTCATTGATTTTTTTCATTGAAAACTCTTCTTGTAATAAAAATCCATTATATATTACTTCATTAGAGTATAAAAAATCATTTATAACGAATTCTTCAAATTCATTTATTAAATATTCAGTTACTACACCTGTTCCTGCAAAAACATCAAAAAATTTATTTCCTTCACAATTTTCTTTTATTAATTCTTTGATCCATTTTATTAATTTGTATTTGCTTCCAGTGTAACGTCTATTATGCATTTCAAACATATATTTTTCTCCTAGGTAATTTATTTACACATAATATATCATAAAATATAATTTTTAACAACAAATCTGGTATTATTTGTAACTTTTTGTCTACTTTTATTTCCTGTATTTTTACAAACAACATCTCATTTTCCTTACTTAATTCTCGTAGAGCAAGAATAGCTGTCCGACAGACATCCATGAACAGCTTGAAATCAGAGCTTTCAACAGGTAAGACACATAGCAAAAATGCCTGACAAATGTCAGACATCTCATCTTTTATTTAATTATTCTATTCACAATTTTTGTGAATCTTTAAAATACTGCTAATTTCAATAATCAGCATCCTCTATCTTTGTTTCAATATACTTAATTAGTTTATTTATAACAAGTTCTTCATTTCTTACACTATTTTTACATCTTTCTAATGCATAAGATATTTCATATGTAGTTATCCTTTTTAATAATTCAAAATTATCTTCTTCTCTTTTCTTCTTTACTAAAATTCTTATTGCTATTTTAATTAATTCTTCTTCCTTTGCTTTATACAAATAAAACTTTATATTTTTAAATATTCTATTTGCTTCAAAATCTATCATTCCTATTTTATATTTTTTCAATTCCTTTTGAGCATCTTCTAAATCTTTCTGTGTAATTTCTTCTACTAATTCTTCTTTTACCTTTGGAATTATTAATTCATTTTTAACTTCCACTTGTTTTATTTCTTCTTTCTTTTCTTCAACTTTTGGCGTTTCATAAATTTTGTGAATTGCTTGTGGCTTAGGAGTTTCACAATCTTTTATATACACTATATTAGGCTTTCCTACATCATCCCAAACATCTTTTATTAGTCCTACTCTATTTAATTCTTTATGAATTTTAGTAACCGTATTTATAGATATATTTAAAGTATTCATTAAATACTTGCGT
>OIYV01000301.1_pt1 | contig 32321 bp, 28 predicted proteins | sample 1588251 | NCBI WGS metagenome assembly OIYV01 (sample SAMN03283282) | human gut metagenome | biome: human-associated habitat; material: feces | host: Homo sapiens | place: Peru | collected 2012
CTTTGCCCCAAGGATAAAAACCGCTCGCCGTTTCACGGCGAAAAACCCCTGATGACCGATTTGGGTTAATATGTAAAAAATATGCTTAAAAAATTAATAAAAATTAATCTTTCTAATTTGGGGCGTATTCTAATATTCTATAATTTTGCATGGTTTTTTGGTTATATGCATTCGTTGCAGGGAAGACATTTTATATGGATTAGTTAGCAGTATGCACTTGCCATAGAATCAAAATGCGGTAATTATACTAGGAATTTTGCTTATTTTTTGAAATTTCCGGTAATACTAATACGGATATACTATTAATAATATTTCTCAGATATACTAATATTTTTTTGGATATACTAATATGAAAAATCTAAAATTTATTTTCATTACTATTGTGACACTATTGGTGCCACTCTTTATGCATGCAGAAGTGGTGGAAATCAATGCCACGAACTTTCCTGATGAAAATTTCAGAAATTACTTGATTGAAAGTTTCGGAAAAGGTGGTACCACCCTCGAAACAAATGATGTGACAAAAATTGATGCCGTAGGAAAAGGCATTTCCAGCCTTGAAGGAATCGAGAAATTCCCAGTTCTTCAAGTATTATATTGCGGAAGCAATAATTTGCAGACAATTGATGCGAGCCGTAATTCTTATCTTGCTGATTTAAAGTGCGAAAAGAATCAATTGACATCAATTAATCTGACTGGTTGCGGTAACCTTAAAGTATTGAATTGTGAGTTCAACAATTTGACCGCGCTCGACCTAAGTTCTTGTAAGAATTTGGAGTTTTGCGTGTGCGACGACAATAGAATCACCTCACTTGATGTGCATGGACTCACGTCGCTGTGGTATTTAATGTGCTTCAACAATCGCTTGACTTCTATTAATGTGACTGGATGCACAGCCTTGAAGGATCTCAGTTGCGGCTTTAATACTGATGGTGATAAACTCCCAGCAGATGGAGAAAGAAATGAACTCACCACAATTGATGTGAGCACTTGTACTGCTCTTGAGAATTTTTACTGTAACGGTAACAATTTAGAGACTTTGAATGTGAGCAACCTGACAAACCTTAAAAAGCTTGTTTGTGCTCAAATAGAAAGTCTCACATCTATTAATTTGGCAGGTTGCACTGCTTTGGAATATCTCAACTGTCGAGAATGTTCATTACCAGCCCTTAATGTAGATGACTGCGTGTCGCTTAAAGAATTGTATTGTTATGAGAACAAACTTAAAGCCTTGGATGTGAGTCATTGCACAAAATTATGGAGACTGAACGCATTTAACAATGATTTGCCAAGTCTTGATATGAGCAATTGCCCTGATTTGTATGAGTTGGATTGCTATTCCAACAAAAGATTGTCATCGTTGAATCTCACAGGATGCAAAAAACTTGAAATTTTATGGGCACATGGATGTAACTTGCCAGAAATTGATTTGAGCGACAATCCACTCCTTAAAACTCTCTCTCTGCACTCCAACAACCTCAACGAACTTGATTTGAGCAAAAATACAAAAATCACAAGATTTTATTGTCAAAACAACCACTTGATTCAACTCTATTTAGACGAGGCTGCCGACAAATCGCCTAAAATGGGCACAATATATTTGAGCCCACAAACACGCAAAATGACAGGTGATTATTACTTCGACCGTATGCAGAAGAAATATCGCTTCCGCATAAAAATGCCATCAGACCCTACTGGTGCTACCGAAAACTTTGTTGACGACCAAAGTGTAAACCACTACATTTCAAACATCGCCACCGCTGGCGTGGAAAAGCAGACAGTGATTGAAGATGGAGCAAGTGTCACCTATTTTGTGTGCGATGCTCCTAAAAGCACCATCACTTACAATTATTTCACTAACAGCGATAAGGGCAGTTTGATGAAAGTGAACTTGTCGATAACTTACGAACAATTAACTACCAAAAATAATTCCAAATTTGATGAAAAGGAAAATCGTAACCTCTACAAGAACAATCTAACTCATCTGAAGAAGTTGGGAGGCGAAGTGCGTAAACTGTATCGCATTGTTCACGGCAGCACTCCAAGCGAGGATCGTGAAACTTATCTTGGCGAGTTCGTGTTTGACGAAAAGACTTACACCTTCACCAAATCCGACGCTTTTGATGCAGATCAAACCTACCGTTACGACAATAGCAGCAATAATTATAAGGGCAATTATACTACAAATGTAAATCTCTCAGATTTCTTTAATGAAGTAGTTCAAGATGCGATGGTTGAAAGTTACGAATATGAAGTGCGTAACCTTGAAGGTGTGATACTGGGGGGGGTAGTTGTTCCTATCTATTCGGGTAAAATCTCGGCAGATGTGTTGAGCGCAGATGGTAAGGTTGGATACACACGCGACGAAATCATTTCCGACACCAAGCACGAATTGAAGCCCCAAAACACATTGCGTGTGAACGTAAGTCATGGTGAAATAGCAAATTTGTCGGCTGTGAAAATTTTCAGCAATCACAGCGTGGCTGGCAGCATTAGTGCATCGGACACAAATTTTGATATCACCGATATGGGATTGGTTAACGACCTTTGTGCAGCCTTGGTGGTAGATGGCAACACTTACGGAACAACTCGCACTACTGTATGCACACCTAAACTCACTGCATCAGTTCAGGCAAAAGAGCGTAGTTCATACTCATTCACCGTCAATGGTGTGAGAAATGGCTACTATTATTCAGCAACTTTGAACGGCACACTCGCTCTCGCCGAAGAGCAAACAGGTGATTATGAATTGGTGGGTATGCGTGCATGGCGCACAGTGGAAGGTGCTGCAGAATATTATCCAGAAATAGCATTCCGCTCTGAAGACTACAACTTCTTTGACTACATGCCACTCCTTGGCATTAGCAACAACACCGTTGAAGGTATGGGCTCTGCTAATATGAAATTCACACTCAATAATGGGCAAGAGATTTCATGGCCAAGTGCTGTGTTTGGCGCAAATGCAACAAATCCGCGGGCTAACTATATTGTGCGTGCTTATTATCGTAAAGCACAGAATTCTGAGCAATCAGTTTCAGGTAGTGCTAACGCAGAAGATGAATACTACATTTCTGAAGACGAACTCGTGGTTGACTTTGGCAACTTGCTTCCAACCGGTGTTGAAGATGTGGCATTAGGGCAAGTGAAGCACGTTCGTTATGTGAATCTTGCAGGTGTGGAAAGCGAAACTCCGTTCTCTGGAGTGAATATCGTGGTAACCACCTACACCGATGGCACGACAAGCACCACTAAGCAAATGATGGAATAACAGTTGAACATACAGATACGGTGCCACCCTTCAAATATGGCTGGAGGGTGGCACTTTTTTTCTAAAAAGTGGGGATGGCACACAATAATAGAAGTGATTTGCAGTTATAATTAATAACTAATATTACGTAGATAGATGAAATTGATAAAATCTTTTATATTCGTAGCCATGTTTGCTACATGCGCACTGGCTGCACATGCCGACGACGACATTAAAAGCCAGGATTTTAATCCTCTTACCACAGGTGTGAACTCTCTTGGCATCTCGCCAGACGCGCGTGGTGCCTCAATGGGTGACCTTGGTGCGGCTACAGATCCTGATGTGAACTCTCAATACTGGAACGCTTCAAAATACGCATTCGCCGAAAGCACGGCAGGTGTGTCGCTCAGTTACACGCCATGGATGCGCAAGATTGTGAACGACATTTTCTTGGCAAACCTTGCCGGCTACTGGAAAATTGGCAGTGGCGACAACCAGGCTGTGAGTGCCTCGCTCCGCTATTTCTCTTTGGGTGAGATTCAAGGCTCTGAAGAAAGTGGCACATCTATCGGAAGTATCAACCCATTTGAAATGTCGGTTGACTTGGGTTATTCCCGCAAGTTGAGCGAAAAATTCTCAATGGGTGTGGTTTTGCGCTACATTTACAGTGACCTCGGTTACTCGGAATATTCAGCAACAGAGGGCAACAAGGGTGCTTCGGCATTTGCCGCCGACATTTCGGGCTATTTCACCACCTACCCAATTATTGGCCGCAACGAGTGCCAATGGTCGTGGGGTTTCAACCTCTCGAATGTGGGTTCAAAGGTGTCGTATGACCATGGCGACAACCCTGCGTTTTTGGCTACCAACCTGCGTATCGGTACAGCCTTCACATTCCCATTGGCCGACTATCACAACCTCACTTTCACGCTCGATGCCAATAAGTTGTTAGTGCCTCCGAAACCTCGTTTGTCGGAATTTACTGACAATGAGGAATATGAAACCGCACTTCAGGCATGGAAAGACAAATCGTCGATTTCGGGTATTTTCGACTCTTTCGATAAGAACACTTTCAAGCGTATTACCTATTCATTGGGTGCTGAATATGCTTATAATCAGCAATTCTTCCTCCGTGGCGGTTACTTCCACGAGAGCAAGTTTGCCGGTGGTCGTCAGTACTTCGGTTTCGGTGCCGGTTTTGCACTCAATGTGCTTCGCATCGATGCATCGTATATGATTGCAACTGCGCAAAACAGTCCACTCGACCAAACACTTCGTTTCACCTTGTCGTTTGACATGGACGGCATTAGAAACCTTTTCGGCCGTAAATAATTTGATGATATGAGAATAGGAATGGGATTTGACGTTCACCGACTGGTGAGCGACCGTGAATTATGGCTTGGTGGCGTGAAAATTGAGCACACGCTTGGTTTGCTCGGTCATAGTGATGCCGATGTGGCGATACATGCGCTGTGCGATGCGCTGCTGGGTGCGGCGTGTCTGCGTGATATTGGTTACCATTTCCCCGACACTGACCCTCGCTATAAGGGTATCGACAGCCGTAAACTCTTGCGTGAGGTGGCACGCCTGATTGATGAGCAGGGCTATAAATTAGGCAACTGCGACATCACTATCTGCGCCGAACGCCCCAAAATCAATCCTCATATTCCAGCCATGCAGGAGCAGTTGGCGGCGTGCATGGGTTGCACGCTTGGCCAGGTGAGCATTAAAGCCACCACCACCGAACGCCTCGGCTTCACCGGCCGTGAAGAAGGCATCTCTGCCTACGCTGTGGCACTCCTGGAGGAAAAATAACACTTCTTTTCTTAGGCTCACACGGATCTCGCTTTGCTTTTCTTGGGCTCACACAGATCTCACGGATCTCACTGATTTTTTTGTGGGTGTGAAATCTCACGGATTTTTTTGTGGGTGGGAAATCTCACGGATTGTGTGGGCTTTGTGTTTATAGTTAATGATATGATTTGAGGGTGTTGCGTAGTTGTCTAAACAGCATTCGGCGCATCCGTTTGCTGTAAGTTGCTTGAAACATGATGGGAATGAGCAGCAGAGAGCATCGCACACAACTGCTGAAATCCATCGTCATTGGGTCGTAACCAAGGTACGACTTGCGGTAGTGGGCATAGGAGCGCTTCTTCGATTTCTCTGCCGTCCAGCAGGGTTCGAACTTCAGGGCCGGTGCTTTGGCTAACTTTGCAGGAATCGCCTCAATAGCCCCCACACTCAGCAGTAGTTCGTACACCGCTTTCATGCACGACTTTGTCTGGCAAAACATCTGCTGCTCCGTGAAACGGCATACATGCCAGCCAGCGGACAGGAAAAGTTTATTTCGACGTTGATCCTTATGCGTTCCATCTTCGGTGATGAAATGAGTGGGACGATGAAAACTTGAATAAGGTTCATCAATCTCTATATCGACATAGACACCATTTTCTTTATCGATGTATGCCAGGTCGGGTTCGTAACGATGCCCACCTATCGTCACGCTCACATCCTCCCTGATCTTTTCCAAATCAAGGCCAAACACATGGGAGAATACCGCCAACTCTGAAGCGCCAGTCTTCTTGTTCTTGGTACCAAGAGTGATAAAAAACCTGCTCCTGTCAGCAGTGCCTGTTGCTTTTTGTATGATAGGATAATTCATTGGCCCTGTTGGTTAAGGAAAAATAGTACTTTGTTTTCAACTTCGTTTAACCCATGGAAGCCTATTTTTATGCTTGATGCACAAAAATAATGGGGGCTATTTGGTGGATTCGTCGAGTTGTTGGATGATTTTTTGGACTTCTTCGTTGGAGGAAGTGAGTTTTGCTTTGCAGATTTTTAGGAGTTCTGCAGAGCGTTTGGTGTATTTGCCGAGGTTATCCACAGAGCAGTCGGGGCTTTGCATCAGTTGTACGATTTCTTCCAGTTCTTTCACCGCAGCAGAGTAGGTGAGTTCGTTTTGATTTTCCATATTTTTGTGATTTTATTTGTCCTTGATAACTGATTGTGTGCCAGCCACCACCTTGCCATCACGGAAGTGAATGGTCACCAGTTTGCCGGCTTCGAGTTGGGCAGCGTCGGTCATGATTTTGCCTTCGCATGTGGTGAGTGTGTAGCCGCGTGCCATCACCTTTCGGGGCGATAGCAGTTCTATTTTGTCGCCCAACGCCTCCAATCGCATCGTCTCCTTCATCTTCACTTGCGCCACCGCATTCTTGATGGCGTCTTTTTGGCGTGCAAGTTGTGCGTTCTCACCCTCAATGCGGCGTTGCACATGCAGGGGTATGTTTTGTATGAAGTTTTGCAGGCGTAGCGTGTTGGTGTCGATGATGCGTTGCGCCATAATCGGCAAATTGCCAGCGTAGTACGACAGTTGCTCCTTCGCTCTGGCTATGTAGTCGCGCGCGATGCTCACCACCTGATTGCTCAAGTCGCCGATGTGCGCCAGTGCGTTGGCTGCTTGCAGAATGATGTGCTCAGCCGCCGCAGTAGGGGTCTTGACACGAATGCCAGCCACATAGTCGAGCACCGTGATGTCTCTTTCGTGACCGATGCCCACAATCACAGGCAGGGGAAATGTGGCAACACGGCGTGCCAAATCGTAATTGTCAAACGAGTTGAGTTCTTCCGTACCGCCACCGCCACGGATAATCACCACGCAGTCGAACAGGTGCTGGTTTTGCTCCACTTTGTCGAGCGCCGCAAGCACCGTTGGCACCGTCTTTACGCCCTGCATCGTGGCTTGAAACAGGCAGGGATAGAAACACACGCCATATTTATTGTCGGTGAGTTGCTTCATGAAGTCGCCATATCCAGCGGCACCGGCAGCCGACACGATAGCGATGCGCTGTAGCACAGGCGGCACAGGCACCGTCTTGTTTTGCCCGATGATGCCCTCTTGGGTGAGGCGGTTGAGGATTTCCTGGCGTTGACGCTCCATATCGCCGAGGGTAAATTCGGGGTTGATGTCGTTGATCACCACCGTCAAGCCGTATTGAGGGCTATAGTTCACGCTCAGGCACACCATAATCTTCATATCGTTGCCAATGTCGCGACCCGTCACCTGCTTGAATCGCGCATTGAGGAACCTGAATTGGTTGCCCCAAATTATGGCTTTGATTTTAGCCACCGTCGCACCTGTTTTTGGGTTCTTTTCAAGCAGTTGGAGGTAGCAGTGTTGGTTGATGCGCACATCGGTGGTTTCAGCCACCACCCAGCAGTTCATCACACTTGGGTCGGCCAGCAGCCGCTTGATGCGGTTGTTGAACTCCTGCAGAGTGATAGTGCTGGGCGATTTACTCGTGCCTTGAAGGGCTGTGTCGGTAATTTCTGCCATGTGTGAGCGATTATTTAGAGCGTTTCAGTTTTGTCTTGTCGATGTCGTAGGTGATGGCGTCGATAAGATAGGGGCGAATTTTGTTGTAGTCCTCACGGCTGAGGAACGACTTTTGCTGTTGCGACACCACCAGTTGCCCATCGTTTTTACCGAAAGTCATCAGAAAGAGCGGAAAGCGCACACGGCGCATCACATCGTCGGCAATAGCCTTGGGTGTGCCTTTTCTGATGAAATCGGTCATCTTCACCATGCCACCCTTCATGTGCTTGCCGAGGGGGAGCGGCTTCCAGTCGGTGGTGTAGAACGAGATGCGGCTGTCGAGCGCAGGAAGTTGCACGGTTTCCACCACGGCAATTACCGTGTCGGTAGTGCCCTTGGTGAGCATTTTCAGTTCCACTTGCTTCACATCGGAGCAGCGCACCGAAATGTAGGAGGCACTCAAAGAGTCGATTTTCGCCGTGCCGCCATGCACATTGTCGCTTTCAATTTTCTGGCCTTGCTCAGCCATGGTAATCATAGCCGCCCTCACGCCTTGTGTGAGCAGTTCGAACACATTGCCCGGCTCGGAGATAAAGAAATCGCGCACCGTTTCGGCTTGTGCCGAGCCAGTGGCAAGCAGAAGGAATAGCGAGAGAATGATATGCTTGATGTTCATTGTCTTATTGTTGTTTGATGGTGATAGCGCCGTCGTCGGCGATATGGAGTGCTGAATTGGCGATGGCGTTGCTGCTTTTGGTGCAACTCACCAGCATCGCCACCAGGCAAAGAATGATAGAGAGAGGGCGCTTCATTTTCGTGTTGCTATTAAAATACAATAAGCAAAGTTACAATAAAAACACAGATGCACCAACACATATCGTGTGGTGCACCTATTTTTTTATTGTAGAGATAATGTGGGGGAGCAACTCGGAGCAACTCGGAGCACTCGGAGCAACTCGGAGCACTCGGAGCAACTCGGAGCACTCGGAGCACTCGGAGCAACTCGGAGCACTTGGAGCACTCGGAGCACTCGGAGCAACTCGGAGCACTTGGAGCACTCGGAGCAACTCGGAGCAACTCGGAGCAACTCCGACTATTGTCTTAACTCCTTAACTTCTTCAACTTCTTCAACTTCTTAACTTCTCCCTTAACTTCTTTCTCCTTTTTTCTTTTTGAATTTGTCGAAATTGCCGTGGGCCACTTTTTTTGCGCCCTTTGCGGAGCCTTTGTCGCCCTTTTTGAAGCCACGTTCGTTGTCGCGGCGAGTGCGGCGTTCGTCACGCTCGTCACGGAAACTCTTTTTACCACCGCCACGGCGTTCGCCAAATCGCTCTTTCGAACTGAATTGCTGGCGACGACGCTCCTTGCGGTTGAGTTTCACTTCTGTGCCCTCGGTTTCGCTTGCGTAGTTTTTGTCGAGCGAAGCCACCTCGGCGTAGATGCGTTTACCGAAGAAATCGGCATTTTTCAGGGCCTTCACCACACGTTTGGCATCGCCTGCCTTCACATCGAACAGCGAGTAGTTGCTGAGCAAGTCGATGCGACCGAGGTCCACGCGATCGCCGTGGGTGTTGCGGTTGAGCAGTTCAATCAGACTTGGGGCGAAGAAACCGTCGGCTTTACCAGCGTTGACAAACACACGCTCGTAGCCTTCTTCGGCGGTACGGCAGTCCTTGTCGCGGGTGTTGTCGTACTTCACCTTAGCACGCTTCTCGCGTTTCGACTTCTCCTTTTCAGGCACATAGTCGAGTTCGGGAGCGTCTTTGTAGTATTCAATCAAGCGGTTGAACTCCAGCGAAAGCATGCGTTTGAGGAGGTCTTCGCTGTCGAGCCACGAAAGTTTTTTCAGCACCGAAGGCATAAATTCTGCGATTTCGTCCTCCTTCACCTCCACCTTTTCCAGACGGTCGGCAAGGTTGAAAAGTTGCTTTTCGATGATGGCGTTTGGCTTAGGCACCTCGCAACGCTCGAACGTTTTACCGATATGCTTTTCAATGTCGCGGAGTTTGTTGCGCTCACGGCTATGGATAAGCGCAATGCTCACGCCTGTTTTGCCAGCACGGCCAGTACGACCGCTTCGGTGATTATACACGGCGTTGTCGTCGGGCAGACTGTAACTGATGATGTGCGTAAGGTTGTCCACGTCAAGACCACGCGCAGCCACATCGGTAGCCACGAGCAGTTGCAGATTGCGCTCACGGAACTTCTTCATCACGGCATCGCGTTGCGCTTGCGAGAGGTCGCCGTGCAGAGCATCGGCATCGTAACCGTCCTCAGTCAGTTTGGTGGCGATTTCCTGAGTGGTGGCGCGTGTGCGGCAGAAGATAATGCCATACACACGAGGCAGATAGTCGCAAATGCGCTTCAATGCCAAGTATTTATCGTTGGCACGCACCATGTAGTAGATGTGGCGCACGTTGGCAGAACCCTCATTTCGTGTGCCGATGATATACTCTTGTGGATTGTGCATATAGTTTTTGGCGATAGACGCGATTTCGGGTGGCATGGTGGCAGAGAACATCAGCATCTTGCGTGTGTCGGGCACATGTTCAAGAATATTGTTGATGTCGTCCACAAAACCCATGTTCAGCATTTCATCGGCTTCGTCAAGAATCACCGTGTTCACATTCTCCAGGTTCACCTCGCCTCGCTTGATAAGGTCGAGCAGACGGCCTGGTGTAGCCACAATGATTTGCACGCCTTTACGCAAGGCACGGATTTGCACTTCGATGCTGCTGCCGCCATACACTGGCAAAATGCGCAAGTCATCGATATATTTTGCGTAGTCGTTGAGGTCGTTGCAAGTTTGCATACACAACTCGCGAGTGGGGTCGAGAATAATAGCCTGAGTCACCTTAGTGGTGGTATCTACACGCTGAAGCGTAGGCAAGCCGAATGCGGCAGTCTTGCCTGTACCTGTCTGTGCCAGACCCACTACGTCGGAATCTTCATTAAGCAAATGTGGAATTACTTTTTCTTGAATGGGCATTGGAGATTCGTAGCCCAGTTCGGCGATTGCTCGCAAAAGATCCTCGCGGACCCCTAAATCTTGGAATGTTGTCATAAATTATCGTTTGAGCGTGCAAAGTTACTACTTTTTTCTGATTTACAGAAATTTATATTCATTTACCAACACATTGTGGCACCAAAAATGGGATTTTTTCTAAACGAGGTTGCCAGTTTTTGATGTGATTTGATAATAATTATCAATGTATCAGGGCGTTAGAAACATGCCGAAGGCATGTCCCTACGTTATGGCGTGGCTTTGTATGGGGCGTTGGGGAGGGGAGAAAAAACTCACATAGATTCTTTGGGATTTTCATCCGATTGAATCTATGTGAGATAAGTGGTTTATTATTTGAGCCTTGCTTGGCTCTCTCTAATTTCTAACGTCTAATATCTAATTTCTCATTTGATAATCAAGGCGATGAGGGCGGTGACATCGGACACGTTGACGGTGCCGTCGGCGTTGATGTCGCAGGTGCTGTCGGGGTATGATGCGATGTTGAGCACCTTGTTGATGAGGGCAGTCACATCGGAAGCGTTCACTTCGTCGTCGCCATTGATGTCGCCAGCCACTGATTTCTTAGGATAGTGTGCGTAGAGCGACTTGATGTCGATGGTCTGTTCGCCAGCGGTAGAGTTAGCCTTGTTTGGCACAAAGCGAATTTCCTGCACGTTGATAGGGTAGGTGTTCAGGCTCTTGGTGCCGCCCATTTGTTCCAAATCCAACTTCACGGTGTATTCCTTGCCAGCCTCGAAGCCCTTGCCGTCGGCATCAATCTTCTGATAGTTGACAGAGGTGTTCATCAGATTGCGCACATCAATTTGGATATAGTCGAGAGGCAGAGAACTGACGAAAGTCATGCCGATTTCGTCGGGCAGACTGTAGAACTGCACATTTTTGAGCATTTTAACATAAGGCGCGCGAGTGGAACTGTATTTGTAGGTCAACAAACCGTTTTCGCTGATTGCGAGTTTGCTTGCGCCAGAACCCTTGAGTGTCCAGCCGTTCCAATCCTGATAGAGATATGCTTCGGGAGAGATTTCCACCGACACAGAATCGGAGTCGGTAAACTCACCGATTTTGCAACTAATCAGCGTTTTGCCATTCTTCAAACCACGGATTTTTCCGTTTTCCACCACAGCGATAGTAGGGTCGTCCACTGTCCACTCCAAATTTTCGGGATTGTAGTAGTAGGTTTGGGCGTTGACGGTAGCAGTCACCTCTATAGGCCATGCCTGGTCGTCGACAGTGATGACAGGCTTGAGCGAAATGGCTGGCTGGGCATATAAGGTGGTGATGTTGATAGATGCTGTCTTGCCGTTGTAGTTGGCGGTGAGTGTGCCATTGAGAATGTTGCCGCTCACGGTGAGGTTTTCGCCGTTGGCAGTACCCAGCGATGCATCGCAAGAGAGCGTGAAACCTTCCAAATTCTCGTTCACCACATCGCCATACTGGTTGTAGGCAATGATTTGTGGCTTATAGGAAGAATAGATAGGGAGTTTGAGCGCGGCATCGGCAAATTGGATAGAAGCCACCTCATTGTCGGTAGGGGCGATAGATTCGAGCAACCAGCCGTTGGCAACGGCGCGTGGAGTGCCCTCGGTGGTCTTGTTGATGATGGCACCGTTCACGAGCATTTCTGCCGAGCCACCAGCGTCGTAGTTCACCACATCAGAAATGTCGGGGTAGAGACTCTTCAAAATTTGGCACATCACCTCGGTGGTGCAGCCTGAAGAAAGACCGTATTTAGGGTGTTGTGAGCGGTCGATAACAATCATATAGAGTTTTTTGTGGTCGAAACTGCAACCGTAGGCGGTGCGGGAATACACTTGCGTGTTGTAGCCCTCGTCGTAGTTGCGTCCGGTGAGTTCGCCATTGCGCATCACGGTAGCGTTGCCTTCCACCAAGTTTTCAATCCATGGCTCAGTATTTTCGCCGCTGGCTTTCCAGCCTTGGTAAATGCCAATCACATCGCCCTCTTGGTGCACAGCCATATCAGCCTTCATCTTGCCAGTGGCGGTGATACACGCATCATATTCGCCGAGGGTTTGACGGTCGGCATCTTTCACAATCTTCTTGATAACGAAACTCATAGGCTTGTTAACGCCCCAACCGCTGCCTTCGGTGAACTTCAGGTAATAGTTGTCGGCATTGTTAGTGCCCTTGTTGTCGTAGTCAATCCAGTTGCTTTCAAATTCGCGGTCGCGTCCGAAATATTCATTCCACAAGCAGAGTTCGCCAGGCAGGTTGCGCTTGTTCACCTTGTAGATGGGGAGCACTTCGTTGCCGAGGCGGCTGCTGTTGATGGTAGCCACCCAACTGCAACCACCGAAAATCAGGTTCTTATCGTGGTCGATAGCCGAAATGCCAGTGCGTGATGGGCCACCGTTCCAAGTGTCGTTCACTGTGTTGGTGTTCACAATCACGGTATCGTTGCGCACCACGCCACCGAAAGGAGAACCGAGCATATACACGCTTGGCGCGCCTTGTGTGGGCACACACCAGAAGTTGGCGTTACAGCCAGCCAACACACGTTTCGATGAAGTGCTGTAGCGCTTTGCCATGCTCACCAGTGCTTCGGTCTTGCCCAAAGTGTTTTGTCCTTGACCAGTTTCCACACGGTTGTAGGGATTGTTCATATCAGCTTCCAGTAAATATACATTCAGAGGATATTCAGGAATGCGGAGAATGGTGTTGACGATGCCAGGACCAATCTGGCGGCGGAAAAGCGTGTCGGCTGTGTATTGTTTAGTGCCGATTGTTACTGCTGCCATCGATGTTGTAGCACAAATGGCAGCCAAAGTCATAACGAGTAATAATTTACGCATTTGAGTAATAGGTTAATAAGTTTGAGTTTAATTAGAACATCAAAAGTAACAATTTATTACTAAAAAAACACTATATTTGTCAGGAAAAATGAACATTCACGAATGAAAAAACTGATTTTTTTCGGTGCTTTGCTCCCAGTGCTTTGCCTTGGCGCTTGTGGCGGAGGTGCGAAATCTGCCGCTGTGGCCGATGCCGATACGCTGGTGGAGAAAGACACCACGCCGCTGCCCGACACCATGTATGCTTCTGTGGAAAAACTGCAATGGCGTGTGGAAGTTCTCGACAGCACCGTTGACGGTACCTTGCACGTGCTTGATGACCCATATTTGGAATCAAATTCAAAACTTGCATTCCGAGCCAACCATCTTCGCAACGCCGACTTTGGCGGAAAGGTGAAAGGTGTGCCCAGCAGAATTGTGAAGGACTGGGTGTTTGACACCGATGTTGACTACACGCCCACAAAACTGGGGGTGTGGGGCGGTGGCACTGGTTGGACCAGCCAGCCCCTGTATGTGGAATGGCCCGACGAGGTGGCGAAGAAGTTCAGAAACACCCCTGCGGCAAAGCTCACGCCCGATTTCTCGCAAAAGGAGATAGTGGTGGCATCGCTTTGCGGAAAATTGCATTTCATCAACTATGAGTCGGGAAAAGCCTCGCGCGAGGCGATAGATATGGGCAATCCGGTGAAAGGCACGCCCATGGTTGACCCACGATTCAACGGATTGGTGTATGCCGGACATGGCGTGCAAGCCCACGGAGCGGTGTGCCAGAATGTGGTGGATTTGTTCAGCCACTCCATCGTGTACCAAAATCCCGGTCTCGACCCCAAGGCATCACGTTTTTGGCCAACCAGCGACTCTTCGCCCATCTATGCCGATGGATTTGTGTTTTGGCCCAGCGAAAACGGCTTGATTTACAAATACGATGTGAAAAACGGCAAGGCGAAAAAGCACAGTTTTTTGAGTTACAATCGTCCTGGCGTTCATGCCGCAGGCGTGGAATCGAGTATGTGCGTGTATAAAAACTATGGCTATTTCGGCGACAACCACGGCAATATCCTCTGCATCAACCTCAACAATATGAAGCCGGTGTGGTATTACGACAATCACGACGATATTGATGCCACCATCGTGTGCGAGGTTGAAAATGGGGCGCCTTTCGTATATTCGGCTTGCGAGGTTGACCGCCAAGGCGATTCGGGCATGTGCTACATTGCCAAACTCAACGGCTTGAACGGCGAGGTGGCGTGGGCTGTGCAGGTGCCTTGCACCCGACACAACATCAACAACAAGCACTTCGACGGTGGCATGTATAGCACGCCGCTATTAGGTGGCGGCAACTGCTCCGACTTGATTTTCTCCACCCTTGCTAACGATGGCGTGAACGGCGATGGGCATTTCTATGCCTTTGAGAAGCGCACCGGCAAGGTGGTGTATAAAACCAAGTTGAAGCACTACGCATGGTCGTCGCCAGTGGGCTTCTATAACGAGAAAAACGAACTGTTCATCGTGGTGGGCGACACTTACGGCTACCTCTACCTGATAGAGGGAAAGTCGGGCCGAATCATCTATGATGAGAGGTTTGGCGCTAATTTTGAGTCGTCGCCAGTGGTGGTGGGCAACACCTTAGTGGTGGGCTCGCGTGGGCAAAGCGTGTATAAGGTGCATATTGAATAAAACTATTGAATAAGGATGAAATCAACGTTAAAAAAGAAAATTCTCATCACCACAGGTGTGGTGGTGCTGGTGTTGGCAGCGGCTGTGGTGGGCGGTAGCCTCTATTTGCTCAACTTCGCCCTCACGCCATATCATAGAAGCGAGGCTGAAGCCCTCGACCGAATTTACGAGCATAGCCCACATCTGCGAGTGTGGGTGGATAGTCTGAACGCCGCTGGTGCGATGCACGATACCGTGGTGGAAATCAATGGCAATAGGCTGAACGCCATGTATATCAATGCGCCCACTCCTTCCAATCGTGTGGCAGTGTTGATTCACGGCTACAAGGATTGCAATGCCATGATGCTGCAAGTGGGCGACATCTACTATCACATGGGCTACAACCTGCTTTTGCCCGACCTCTATGCTCACGGCAAGAGCGAGGGCGACCACATCAGAATGGGTTGGCTCGACCGCCTCGATGTGATGAAGTGGATGGAGATTGCCAACGAGAAATTCCGTGGCGATTCCGCTGCCACGCAAATGGTGGTGCACGGCATATCGATGGGCGCGGCTACCACGATGTGCGTTTCGGGCGAGACGCTTCCAGCGTATGTGAAATGCTTTGTGGAGGATTGCGGCTACACCAGCGTGCACGACGAATTTGCCCACGAATTGAAGGATATGTTTGGTTTGCCTTCGTTCCCCTTGTTGAATGTGGCAAGCACGCTGTGTAAATGGAAATATGGTTGGGATTTCGAGGAGGCATCGCCACTCAACCAAGTGAAGAAATGCCGTTTGCCCATGCTTGTGATTCATGGCACCAACGACGATTTCGTGCCCACAGCCATGGCGCAGCCCATCTACGACGCCAAACCACAGCCCAAAGCACTCTATATGGCACAAGGCAGTGCGCACGCTCGCTCCCTCAGCGACCACCGCCAAGAATACACCGCCAAAGTCCGCCAATTCACCGCGAAATATATCAAATAAGAAGTTAAGAAGTTAAGAAGTTAAGACGATACCTGTTTTGGCTTTGGCAATATACTTGGAATTAAAACGGGACAACAATTGGCAGACCATCGAGCCAAGCAAGATAAGATACTCCGTGAGCATGAGGAACGAAAGGAGAAGATTCTCAGCCAAAATGAGGGTTTCTGGGTGTCAAACTTCTGGGCTAAGGTGCTAACTATTGCAATGTTAGTATATATTTATAGGTTTTCTATATGACTTGTGTAAAGCATAGGAATCGTTCAAACACGAGAGAATATGGTTGTGTCTAACTTCTCGTGTTTAATCCTTATGAAATCCCATTCTATTTTGATAATTCTTCTCTAAAAGTTCTAGACAAACTGATAATTGTTCTTGAAGTTCTCTTTCCATCTTTTGCAGAAATCTGAATCTTTTTGTGGGCATCTGGGGCTTCTGAAGTAGATGGAGGAAAATGAATTTTGACTTGATTGGCTTCTATCTAAGTGTTGCCCATCCATAATCGCATGTGTAAGAATCTCCCGAAATAGGATTGAGTACATCGTAATTTTCGCAAGTCATCACAATATCACCCTCCATACCATTTGCACTGAAATATTCTGCAGGTGTCCATCCCCCTGCAGAAGCAATGTGCTTTACACTTTCTGGTGTCTTAATGTCATAACTCCACAACATTGGTTCACCGGGTAAGACATCATCCTCGTTGCAAGACGTAAATAACGATAACGTAAATAGAACTAATACAAGTCCGACAAATGTTTTTAGATTTTTCATATGAATAAAAATTTATCTATCCTACAAAATAAACGTTCCTTTGTGAGATTTATTGCATGAAATCGTTTTCATTTATTCTGTTTTGACAGTTGTTTATTACCATCGTTTTCAAGTACTTTCATCTGCAGAATGGCTATGTGATTGAGCTTTAAAAGTCGCTCTCCTTGTGGAAGTCCTTGGTCAATAAATACGGCATTCAGACTTTCCATATTGGATAGACAAATCAGTTCGTTGATAGAAGCGTAATCGCGAATGTTGCCTTTTGTGTTTGTATTTAGACCCTTATAACTAACCACAACTTACTATGACTAATCAAACATAAAGCCTTGATTTTCAATACTCTTTGATTTTTAATACTTTCTGAGTGCTTTTTGGCAGTTCCCGATTTTCCACATATTTTTGCAGCGTATTTCTACCGTGGAGAATTTGCGGAGCTTTTATTTTGTCATATCGTGAACGTAGTTGACAAGGGTTTACGAGTGGTTACAATGAAGGACAGATTTGAAGCTGATAGGCAAAAAGCGTTATATCGTGGACTGGGTTGACAAAGGTTGTCAATGGTTCACTTCCGTTTACTCCATCGGTGGAATACTCAAAGTATGTAGAACATAGCAATATCAAAGAGTATGAGACCGACAAGAAAATGTGAATTTTGTGGCAAGACATTCGTGCCAAGAAGCGGTATGCAGAAATACTGTTCCGAGGAATGTCAGGCAGAGGCAAAACGTCTTAGGAAGAAAAGACAGCAGGACTTGATTAACGGCATTGAGCCTATCATGGATCTGCAACATCAGGAGTATCTTACCTTCTCCAAAGCTGCCATTCTGATGGGATGCACCCGACAGTATATCTACAAACTTGTGGCTAACGGCAAGTTGAAGGCATCAAGATTGAGCAGCAGAATGGCATTCGTTAGAAAGGCTGATATAGAGAAGATGTTTGAGGGTAATCCCTACAAGCGTGTGGTTCCTGCCAGCAAGAGCAAGCTCTGTAAAAAGGCAAAAACAGAAAAGCCAACACAAAACCAGGAACCAACAAAAGGGAAAGAGGAGAATGAGGTGCTTGACTATTATTCGGGCGAGGAAGTGATGTCCATTTATAAGGTCAAGAAGTCTTGGCTCTACACCTCCGCTAAGCGTAACCAGATACCGATGTGCCGTATCGCTGGCAAGAACTATTACAGCAAACGACATATTGATGAGTTCTTCGGAACTGCCGTTGACCTCAACAGTATCACGGAATGGGTGACTGCTGATTATGTAGAGGATGCTTTCTGCATGAGCAAATCGGCACTTCGGGCATACGCCTATCGTCACAAGATACCGACCAAACGTGAGTATGGTCGTACTTATTACTCCAAGGAGCATCTTGAAGCTTTCCTCTTCGAGTTTGTACTCAAACTGGTTTCCATAGCCGCCCGTCAGTATGGTTAATTTGCGAACGAGGTGTCACCATCACAAAGATAATAGCCTGCTGACGGGCGGTATATCGTGCTCATCCCTTTGTTCGGGATGTTTTACGATTAGTAGTGAAGTCAATATAAATTGTGTTGTCATGCAACACATGCCAAACGGCGATGAGCATCTTTCTTGCCACTGCCACCAGAACCTTCATCTTGTTCTTTTTTCTCACTTGCGTCTGATGGTATGAGAACCGGCTGAAGAAGCAGTCCTTCGTCCTGTTGTCTGCCCATGCACACTCTATGGGTTACCGGAAACATTCCGACTAACTGAAAAGACACACCTTGCTATGTCCCTGCGGACATAAGAATCTGCCTGAAATCTCATAGATACTTGCCTGATTTCGTTGAGAATTTAGGCAAGTTTCTAAAAGAGCACGAAAAGCCGCCCACGAGTGGACGGCTATAATATAAACAATGTAGAACTTACGAAACACTCAAGGATTCACATAAAGTTCAGGGTCGCCAGTTGAACGGTCAATAAACTCCTCGTCGTACTCCTCGCCTGGTATCAAATCGTCAAAATCAGGGTCGTCGTATGGGTCGGAATCATCATCGTAATCATGTCCTTTTGCAGTAGCGGGATTCCCCAAAGTATTTTTAACGCGAACAGAACGTCTGATACTATCCGCATGCAGACGGGCAGAGTCTTGGCTTAGCCTGATTCTTTCCCGACGTTCTTCGTCTCTTTTGCGCCATTCTTCTTTCTGCCTACGCTCTTTCAGAGCCAGATAAATGGTGCAACTATAGACGGCGCCAAGGATGATTACCGTCACTAATAATCCACGCCAAAATTCCTTGCTGAACTTCCTCATCCGTTGGTCAGTCTTGTAGGTTTGCGAATGGTCTTTGGCCGTTGTGCCGAGCTTTGAAGTCGGCAATAATTCGTTCTTCAACATCACGCGGATTTTCGCCAGTCACTTTCCAACAAACGATTAAATCGCGTGAATCCTTCAATTGCCAGATGTAACGTCCACCCCAATGTGTGGCAAACTTTCCTTCGCCAAATCGCAAATAGGCACTCAACCGCGTTTTTAGGCTTGTGGCTTTTCCGATATACACAATAGATGTCCCGTCCACCCAGTTCGCAGACAATTCCTGCAATGAAACATTCGGGTCTTTGGGAGCCGAACGTTTGAAGAATCCGCCCGTTCCTTCTTCGAGAAATTCTGGCGCATCATCACTTGGGCGCAGAAAAACATAGACTCCACCCACAGAAGGAATCCTGCTGTGGTCAGTCATGAGTTCGCCAACGGACTTGTATCCCACAAATCCATCGCTTTTGAGGTAATCCAATTCCTTAAAGTTCATTTGTCTCTTTTATAAAAAGTGTTGTAGGATTCTTCTTTATGCCGATAAACGGAACTTGCGAGAGCAATAGGACGATTCCAGACGAACACCTGTTTGCAAACTGATTGATGGCCGACCGCTCTGCGTAACCTTGTTTCTGCAATAGTCCGTATGCCATCTTGACGTCTTCGATTGATATTTTCGACCTTTTCCCATTAGACGTGATTCTCACGATTCCGCCCCAATCAACGGACACAATCCGATTTTCACGATTACCACCTTTCAGTGCCTTTCCAGCCAAAGGCATAATGAACTTCTCCCACATATCACCGAAAGGTAGAATTGTCCGACCTTGCAGATTCTCCACGCAAACTGGCTCTTTATTGGCATTCATTTGCCTTGCATCTTCGTTTCCGTTAAGATAAAGAATCTCTATTCCCAATTTGTTTGCCACTTCCACAGCATCAGCCATGCACTCCCCGTCGGTTGCAAGCACCGCCTTTGTGCAATCTTGATAGGCCATTGCTCCGTAAAGTTGCATCATGACCTGACGATTGACTTTCCGAGAAGAGCCGCCATACATTTTTGCCTGTATAGCGATTTTCTCGTTTCCCTTCATCGCAATCACATCAATCCCCCAATCGCCAGAATAGGGTGTTAAAATGGTTTTGTAGCCTAATTCTTGATAGCGTTCAGAAACATATTGTTCAAACTCTTGCGGTGTCATCTTGTCGATTTTGAAATTTGAAAGCAAAATTACTGAATTTCCCGTAATTTCACGCCCCGATGAAACAAATTCTGCAAAAACAAGGCAAATTTTGTGTTAATCTTCACCAAAAGGAAATGAGATTGAGGGAATCAAGACCACATACTGATTACATAGGCTTGCATATTTGGGGTTAATGATTTCTTCCCAAAATTAAATATAATTTGTGACTTAGAGCACGTTGATGCAAGATTTTAGATATGTCGGTCTTGACATTTTAACTCAAGCAGCGAGCACTCGGAGATATTCATTTCTGTTTTTTATCCCAACTGGCTTATAATTCGGGAATTTTATCTAAATTTTTGCCGTTTAGAGCGTATAATACTGATAATCAATTAATAATACATTCAAATAATGTTTATTGTCTACGACAAAAACATTATTTTTGAAGAAGTTAAGGAGTTAAGACGATACCTGTTTTGGCTTTGGCAATAATTCTATTTAGGTTAATCATCAATCATATCAAAAGTTGGCGCAACGATTGTGTCACGCACTTCCTTAAACCTCTTGTCCTTGATTTCATCATATTCGTAGTATAGATAGTGAATAAGCACAAGTCCTTTTTGTGGCCCAGGCTCTGCAATATCAACTCGCATACCCCTAAAGTCCAGAGATGTATCAAGAAAATCGCCATTGATAAGATACCGCCATTCGTTCCCAACGAGAGAGAAGATTCTGTAGTATCTCCATTGACTGGTCACCCAAGTATGCAAGTAACCAACTTCGCAAGTACCGTTACCATCCAAGTCACCCTCATTAACCAGTTTTGGGGTTGCCCAAGAGCAGCCGTATAATTCCACTTTTGGAATTTTTTTGTTGGGCGAGGTCATGAAGAACTTAGATTGCAATCCCTCCTCATTATTGTAAGTGGACACATCTTCCACATACAGAGTATCTAAGCCTTGACCAGTAAAATTGCCAATAATTGTGTCTTGCTCGTTATGCGCCTTTACACTATTTATGTATAATACATTCCAAGGACAATCAGGATAATCTTCACCCACGATTTTTGGCTGTTTCCCCATAAAAATATCCAAGAACACTTTTACACGGGCGAAGTATTCTCTGATATAGGTCATCAGTGCCATCTTTGTCTTGGGGGATTTAGCATTAAAGCCCATAATATCGTGGACATCAAGTCCAAGATGTTCTGCAAGATATACGGCACGCTCATTATGGAACTTTTGGGATATGACAACGAAACTATGTACGTGGTACAACTTCACCGCACGCACAACAGCGTCAAGTGTCCGGAAACCTTTCCCGTCAAGTATAATGTCACTTTCTGGTATGCCACGTTTAACGAGAGAATCCCTCATGCACTCCACTTCATTGATACCGTCCAGGCTGTTTTCATCACCACTAATCAAGAGGTATTCCACCTTGCCCGATTTGTATAGTGCCTCGGCTGCATCAATCCGATACTTGAAGAAGTAATTCGTCCATCCGCCTATACGGGTTTGTGGTGTCGTGCCGAGAAGCAGTCCCACCTCAGACCTTGGAATGCTATCTACATTGGAATACAGTTTGCCTTTGGCATTATTGACAATTACTGTGTTGCAGACAACTAACAGACTGACAGCAATAAGGAATATTGCTATTACGAGACATAATCCGATTTTAACAATGCGCTTCATCATGTAATGTAGGGGCTTAAAGGTCTGTAACAAACTCTATAATACCTTAATTCCGCAACACTGTAATTTTTAACTTTTATAATATTTTGAGCAACAAAAAGTTGCCCAGAATATTGCCATGTCAGAGGATTCACTTAATTCAGTGTTGCTGTAATAATCAAACAAAACCTCATCAGGCATGACAAAAATACAAATTAAATCCGAGAAACTCACATCTTTTGGTGGTATATTTCCAATTATGGAGAAATTCGACAGGATGTTGTCTCATACAATAATAGACTCTACTTTAGGTTTGCGTAGCAAAGTGTATGGCTATCAATATAGCGAGATAATCCGTTCTCTGATGTGTGTATATTTCTGTGGAGGGTCATGTGTCGAAGACGTGCCCTCACACCTTATGGAAACGTCCGTTTCCGTCAGGATGACACTTTAAAACGTATTTTTGAGCGTTTGGAAAATGCCAGAATACATATAAACCCCAATCGGTCATTAGGGCTTGTGGTATTTCGGAATTTTAGAAGAATGAATTTTGTTTGTATTTTAATGAGTGATAGCGAGCTATTACGAATTAAAAAAAAAGCAAAAGGCATCTTATAAAAGCCGAAAGACCGCAAGAAGTAATACAGAAAATCCTTACACGGCCTAATTACCGATTTGGGTTAAATAGGTGCTTTTGTTTATTGGAGCGCTCGGAGCAGCTCTGAGTGCTCCGAGGCTCGAATATCTGACTTCTAACGTCTAATTTCTAATATCTGAAATCTATTTTCTTCTTTTTGATTTTTTTGTTGCTTTCTTTTTTGTGGTGGTTGTTTTCTTTTTTGTTGTTGTAGTGGTGGTTGTAGTGGTGGTGGGTTTTGCTACTTGTTTGCCGGTGTTGATGTAGGTGGCGTACTCTGATTCGATGGCTGGGAGGTCCTTTTCGATGGCGGCGATGCGGTTTGCATCGCTTGGGTGGTCGCTCATAAATTCTGGTACACTTGCACTACTTGCTGACGACATCTTTTGCCAGAATGTGAGTGCTGTGCGTGGGTTGTAGCCAGCCAGCGACATCAACACCAAACCCATCTTGTCGGCCTCGCTCTCGTGCTTGCGAGAGTAGGGGAGCATCACGCCATAGTTGGCACCGAGACCATACACTTTGCTGGCGATTTGCTGTGTGGAGTAGCTCTTGCCCTTTGTAATGGCTGATACAGCCTGTGCGCCATATTGAGCGAGAATCTGTTGGCTCATGCGCTCCTTACTGTGTTTTGCCACGGCGTGAGCCACCTCATGACCGAGCACCACTGCGAGTTCGTCGTCGCTCGACACCAGTTTCATCAAACCCTCATACACCACGATTTTACCGCCAGGCATACAGAAAGCGTTGATTTCGTCGTTTTTCACAAGGTTGAATTCCCATTGGAAATTCGAGATTTCGGATTCAAGACCGGTAGCCTTTAAATAGGCTTCGGTGGCAGCGGCGAGTTTTTTGCCCACGCGTGTCACTTGTTCGCTTTGAGCCTGTTCGCCCGAAATGGTGGCAGAGCTCATGTAGTTCTTGTACTGAGAAAGGCTTGATTGAAGCACTTCGGAATCACTAACTAAATTGAGTTGCTTGCGACCTGTGATGGGCACTGAACCGCAACTGCTCAGGAGCATAGCCGCTCCCGCTAAAATTAATACAGACTTTTTCATAATTGTTATAGTTTTGGTTTTAATGGGTTTCAACACGTTTAGTGGCTGGGCGTGAGGCATTTCGCTCGTCAACGGCTTTCACCACAGCCTCGGCAAGATTGATAAACGAGCGGCCCGAAACGCTGTTTTGGAGAGTGACAGGCACACCGTCGTCGCCACAGCGGCAAATGCTTGCCACCAATGGCACTTGTCCAAGCAGCTTCACGCCGAGTTTTTCGGCAAGGTTCTTTCCGCCGTCTTTGCCGAAAATATAGTATTTCTCATCGGGGTGTGATGCAGGGGTAAACCACGACATGTTTTCCACAATGCCGAGCACAGGCACATTCACCTGATTGCCCAAGAACATACTCACGCCCTTGCGTGCGTCGGCAAGTGCCACCTCTTGTGGAGTGGTCACCACGATAGCACCGGTGATGCCGAGCGTTTGAACCAAAGTGAGGTGAATGTCGCTGGTGCCTGGTGGCATGTCGATGACGAAATAATCGAGATCGCCCCAAGCGGCATCGGTGATGAGTTGCTTCAGGGCGTTGCTCGCCATAGCGCCACGCCACAGCACAGCCTTCTCCTTATCTACCACGAAACCGATTGAGAGCAGTTTCACGCCATACTTTTCGAGAGGAATGATGCGGTTTTTGCCGTCGATTTCCTGCATATAGAGTTGCTCGTCTTCCACGCCAAACATTTTAGGCACTGATGGGCCGAAGATATCGGCATCGAGCAGCCCCACCTTGTAGCCCAGCTGTGCGAGCGACACGGCAAGGTTGCTTGCCACGGTAGATTTGCCCACGCCGCCTTTGCCCGACGACACACCGATAATGTTTTTCACGCCTGGCAGCGGCTCTTCTTCCTTCTTCTTTTCGGGAGTGGGCTGAAGGGTGGCAACGCTGATGTTGCCCTTGATTTCCACCTCCTCGCCGATGTGGGTGTTGATAGCCACTTCAGCGGCTCGCACAATCGACTTGATGAAAGGGTCGGTAGGGCGTTGGAAAATGAGTGAAAAACTTACTTTGTTGCCATCGATGCGAATGTCGTCGGCAACCATGCCCATTTCCACAATGTTTTTTCCTGTGCCAGGATAGCGCACAGTGCTCAGGGCTTCGAGTATAAGATTTGGATAAAGTGTCATGTTTGTTGTTTGTGATTATTCGTTGTTTTTGTTCATGAGTTGGGGCATCTGAATGTAGCCACGGTTGTAACTGCGGTAGGTGTCCATTTCAATTTCGATTTCGGGTTCCTGGAGTTCGCCATCGTGTGGAAGGTGAAACTTCAGGTATTTGATGGTGAGTCCGCGTTCGAGCCATTGCTTCTCGTAGTGCGTTTTGATTTCCAGAATGTCGTCGGCCTTACCGCTGTGGTAAAGGTCGTCGGTGTCAACTTCCACAGGCAGCTGGTTGAGTTTCACCAGTTCGCTTGTGTAGGTGTAAAGGAAAGGACTGTCGGATTTGAGATGCACCAAGCCGCCGTCTTTCAGAATCTTGCGATAGTTGTTCAGGAATCGGGTGGAGGTGAGGCGTTTGTTCACCTTCTTCATTTGCGGGTCGGGGAAAGTGATCCATATTTCAGATATTTCGCCCGGTGCAAACATACGGTCGATCATCTCGATGCTGGTGCGCAAAAACGCCACATTCTTCATGCCCTCTTGCTCCACCATTTTTGCGCCCGTCCACATGCGTGCGCCCTTGATATCGACACCTATATAGTTTTTGTCGGGGAATCGCTTTCCGAGCCCCACGGCATATTCGCCCTTGCCGCACCCAAGTTCGAGTACGATAGGGGCATCGTTATGAAAATAGTCGCTATTCCATTTGCCGCGCATGGGGCAACTCTCGTCGCTCATCATTGAGAACGGAAATTGGAAGACGCATGAAAACGCCTCCATGTCGGCAAATTTTTTCAGTTTGTTTTTTCCCATTTACTAAAATTAAAAATTAATCAGTTTCTAACCACTAACTTGTGGCTCTTTCCTGCTATGCGCACGATATACACGCCCTGTGCAGGTGCCTCATATTCATTGTGCCCGGCTTCCACAGCAAGGTTGATGCTGATGCCGTTGATGGCAATGAGTTGTGCGGTGGTGGCTTCGGCGCTCTCAATCACCACACGGCCTGCTTGACTATACACCTTTGCCGCGCTCTGACTCATATCAGCCACACCTGTGGTGTTGCCCACACGAGTGACAGTGACAGGAGCGAAGAACGATTCGTCGCTGGCTGTTGCCAACACGGTGTGCGACACCTCGATGGCATCGTTTGGCGCAAGTGCTTGGCTTGCCTTCACCACGAGGGTGATGATAGCACCATCGTTGCCCTTGATGTCGGCATTCTGCATATTGTAGGCGATGAAGCGCACTGTGCCATCGGGCAGCGTGCCGCTATGGATATTGTGGTTAGCTATGCGGTCGGCCTTGCCGATGCTCACAATCTCCAGGCCTTCGGGCAAGCGAAGGTCGAATTGCAGAGCGGTGTAGGCTTGACTGTTGCAGAGTTTCACGTCGATGCTGCGAGTCTCGCCCGGAGCGAGGTTGAAGTCGTCGATGTTCACATTGTCTTCGGTGTTCACTTCCCATTCGCCCACCACCTCTGTGGTGCTGCCGTTGAGAATGAGGTTGATGACCATGGTGATGTCCGACACGTTGATGATGCTGTCGGGGGTGCAGTCGGCTGCGTCGAAGTTGAAGTTCTCAGGGTTGTTGCCGAGAATGTAGTTGATGATGGTGGTGATGTCGGTCACGTTCACCAAGTCGTCGGAATTGGCATCGCCCACGATGTAGCGCTTCGTGATTTTAAACTCGTTCCATTGCATCGCGCTCAGGTAGCTTGCCGAGGCGGCTGCGAGTTCCACTTCCTTTTGCTCCACGCCAGCCCACACATCGTGGCCCAACAGCGGCACGGTGGTAGGTTTGGCGGTGATTCTTGTGAGTCCGGTCATACCAGCCATTGCCTTGGTGCCAATGTAGGTCACTTGTGAAGGAATGGTGAGCCTGTCGATGTCGGAAAGGTTGTAGAGAGCGAAATCGCCAATTCGTGTAATATCGTTCCCCCAAATGTTGGTGTTAGCCACGTTTGTGCCAGCCGTGAGGTATGGCGCCACTTTGGTCACCTTTGATGGCAGCACAAGGTTGGTCACATGGGTGGCATAGAAGAATGCGCCGTCGCCCACCTCTTTCACCGATTCAGGGAGAGTGACTTCTGCCACAGGGGTGCCGGCGTAAGCCCATGCGCCGAGGGTGCTCAATTTCTGGAATTTGGCAAGTGCAGCGTCGCTCATCTGTGTGGCGATAAAAGCCTCGTTGCCGATGAGTGCCAACTGTGTGGCATCGCTCCAGCGGAGTGTGGCGAGACTCTTGCAACCAGCGAACGCACCGTTACCGATAGCCGTAACGCCGCTGCCGAATTTTACGTCGGTGAGCGCAGCGTCGGCAAAAAACGCCTTTGCACCTATGTGCCCAGCCTCAACGGTGGCACTGGTCAACTTCTCGCAACGCGAAAACGCTCCTTCGCCGATTTTGGTGACGGTGGCAGGCAACGCCAAGGTGCTGAAACCTGTGGCGCTGAACGCATAGCCGCTGATGCTGTCGAGCGAGGCAGGAAACTCAATCTGTGTGATGCTCTCACACCCAGCGAATGCCGCATAGCCGACGATTCGCACACCAGAGGGGAGCACCACGCTGGTGAGCGGTTTACCGAAGAATGAGGTTTGCGGAATTTCGTTGGCTTGATATGTGATTTGCTGTCCAAATACAGGCTCTGCGCCCTCGTAGGCAAGGATTTTCGCGCCGCTGAGGTCAACGGCTGTGAGGTCGTTGCATTTGTCAGCCATGTATTTGAAATCGCGTGCATCGAGCGAGCCCGTGATGGTGAGTTCGGTCACTTTGGTGTCGGTAAGGCGGGAAGAGAGTTCGCCAGCCACATTCTCCACCACCACAGCTTGCATCTGTAATGCCACGCAAGCGATTGCTGCAAAAAGGAATGTGAATTTTCGCATATTCGATTGGTTTAACGATATAAATACAAATTTACAGATTTTATTCCTTTTCTCCGAAAAAACCGCCCGTTTTTTTTACGAATCCCCTCATTTTTTTGCCGTTATACCACTGAACATCAAATGCTCTGAGTGGAATTACAATGGTCTGGCACTGAAACAAAAACATAAAAAACATCCTTTTGCCGATGCCAGTGCTACGCACCTGTCGTTAGTGCTGTGGTATGTCTGACTTCAAGCGGTGGCTTGAATCATCCACGCCACATCCCGAACGCCGCCCTCTTACGAGGTCGGTGGCATCGCCAAAAGGACAATTAACCACTCGCCTTCGGCGAAAAACCAACCAAGATGTTGCATATGTCTGCTCCTATTTGCTGATATAAACGATTCTGTCATATCGGTTTTACAAAGATTTGGGGTTTTACTTATGCCACTGAACATCAAATGCTCAGAGTGGAATGACTATGGTTTGGCACTGAAACGAAACGCCAGGGGCTCTGGGTTGGTGGGAGCCCCTGGCGTGGGTGATGTTTTTTAGTTATGTGGATTATTTCACAAACTTCATTGTTTGAACGTTGCCGTTGGCATCTACAGCCTTCACTACGTAAGCACCTTGGCTGAGAGCGTCGGTAGCCACTGATTCGCCGTTGGCGGTAGCCACGCACTTGCCGTCGATGCTGTAAACTGCAATTTGTGATGGAGCAGCCACGGTGATGATGCCACCTGCATACTTGATAGTGCCCTTAGCGTTAACCACGTCGTTGATGCCTGTGCCTTCAATGAATTTCTTAGAGTAGAATGCTGGCATGATGGTTTGGGTGTTGGTGTTGCCGGCCAAGTCGGTGAGAGTAACCTTCATGTCGAACCAACCATCTTCCTCAACCTTCACGTTTGCGAGAGGTGCTTTGTAGAAGTAACCAAATACTGGCATGTAGAACAATTCAGGAACTTCGGTAACGGCGATAGTTTGCCAGTTTTCAGTTCCGTGAGGGGCGCACACCACCTCAACGCTTTGGAGAGGCTTGTGCTCGTAGTAGCGCTTAGCAGCCACTTTGGTGTCGTGGTGATATTGGAAGTCGCTTGCTGCAAATTCGAGAGTTGCGTCTTCAATGTTGTCGAAGCGGTCGGTGATGCGGTCTTCCTTGTTCACGAAGCGGAGCATCTGGAGCGATGGAGCAGAAATGTCGTCGCCAGTCTTGTGGTGGCGCAAAACGGTCACGTTCTTGCCGTCGATGTCGTCAACCTTCACGTTTTCTTGAGTGAAAGTGTGCTTGTTGAATTCGCCGTCTTCTTCCGTTTTTTTTGTTACGGTATTCAGACCAGAATCAAACAATTCGCCATATCTGCCGAGGTAAGAGAGAAGTTTAGAGGAATTGGTGCCGTAGTCCTTAGATTTCACAGAAAGGATAGGGCAAGAGTTGCCGAATGTGTAGCTAAACTTGTCGGTGAATGACAGGTGTGGGTGACCAGGGTAAACTTGTGCTACGCCGCCGCCTTCAGGTACGATATAGCCGTCGAAAGTCTGTTCGTAACCATAATCTACGCAGCGCAGACCACTAACAGCGTTGCCAGTAACAGGCAGACCGATGATGTGCTTCACTTGGTTGCTTGAAGTGAAGATGTCGCCCATCATAGCGCTTGCTGCCACAGCGAATCCCTTTTGGTTTGCTGGTTCAGGAAGATCGACGTAGAAGCGGTTGGTGCTATCGGCAAGCATGATAGTCTTGTTTTCAGCCTTGCCGCTGAGCAGAACAGCACCATTGTATGAAGCCCATACACGGATACCCCAAACGTGGTTTTCTGGATTGCCGGCAGGGGTTGGGCAGAATTTTTGTTCGTAGAGTTTCAAGTTCTTAGGATCGCTTGCAAGCACCTTACCCTCGGTAAGTGGAGCTTGGAAGTTGTACAAGTAGGTGATGCCGTTGGTGCCTCTCACGTTGCAGTGGTGGAGCACATTAAAGCGGCCGCTGGTCTTGTTGGTGTAAAGGTCAACGTCGTAGCCTTTTACACGGTAAGAACCGCCAACGATTGTGTGGATCACACCCATACCTTCGAGAGTGAAGAAAGTGTAGCTACGGTAGCTTGAACTAATCACATTGCCAGGTTCGGCAACGCCACCGTTTGCATATTGGTCGAGCATAAGTTTTGTGCCCTCTTCGTTGTAGCTTGCGAAGGTGTATGGTTGGTCAGCGTCGGATTTCTTAAACACGAGAGTGGTGTCTTTGCTGATAGTCACCTGTTCTTTAAATACTGCATAGAGTCCGGCAGGCTTGCCTTTATACACAGCGTGCATATCGTAGGTGCCAACAGGCATTTCCACGTTGAAAGTGGAGTTCTTACCACTGTTGTCAACCACCTTCACGCCTTGTTCCTTGTTGTAAACGGTAAGGCTAAGAGGCGTAGCTTCGTTTGTCGCGTAATCGTAGGTGAAAGTTACGGTAGCGGTAGCATCTTGGGCTTTAACCTTGTTTTTGGCTGTGTAGATAGTGTGGTCGGTGAACACAGTTTTGTCATACTCCATTTTGGTTGGAAGCATTAACTCGAATTGGTCATCGGTCGATTTGGCATAAGGGTTTGCAGATAAGTCGATAACTGCTTGTGCAAAACCTACTAATGGCATACAAATGCCTGCCGCAAAAAGTAAAAATTTTTGTCTCATAAGCGTTTAGTTAGTTGTTTAGTTTGGTTATAAGGTGAAAGTCAATTTTTTATGCAACAAATATATGCAGATTATTCTTTAAATACAATTGTTTTTAGAGAAAATTTTTCTTTTAAATTAAGCATTTCGGCACAGGTTTCTGATGGGGTGGGCGTGAAAATGCATGAAGGCAGTTACGCCCTGCTCGTGGGTGGGCAGGGCGTAACGGTGATGTTATTTGTCGGTGGGGGTTAGCGGAGGGTGGTGGTGTGTGGGGTGACGGGGGTGCGGCGGATGATTATTTGGTCGCCACTGAGAATCATGTTGATGAGTGCCGAAACGTCGGTTACGTCGATCACGCCGTCGTCGATGATATTTGCCAATTCCAAGTGGAATGGGTTGGGATTTTCGCCTAAGATGTAGCTGATGAGCAATGTCACGTCTGCCACATCAAGGTCGCCATCACCATTCACATCGCCCAGCAGATAGTTTTTGAGAATGTGGAAGTGTTCCCATTGCGCCGCGTGTGCGAAATCTTCAGCCAATGCCATGTTGGTGAGGTCGAGTTTCACGCTTGGTTGGTCGATGCCAGCCCAAACGCTGTCGCCTAATTCTGGTACTGCGTCGGAGTGCGCCTTGATAGTATCAAGACCAGTCATACCTGCCATCGCCTTTGTGCCGATGCGGTTGATGCTCTTTGGAATGGCGAAATTCGCCATGGCGCAAGCGTTGTAGAACGAGAAATCGCCCATTTCAGTAGCCGTAGCTGGCACGATGTTTTCTGCCACAAGTGCCTCTGCTCCAGCGAATGTGAAGGCTGGAACTGTGGTGAGGCTGTCGGGCAGGTTTGTGGTTTCGAGTTGTGCGGCGTAGAAGAAAGTGCCTTCACCCACGGAGCTGACGCTGTTGGGCAGGGTTGCTGTGCTGATTGGCGTTTTAGCCAATGCCCAACCGCCAACGGTTTTGAGAGATTTTTGTGCGGAAAGGTCGAGAGTGGAAATGCTGGTGTAGGCAAATGCCTCGTCGCCGATGCTTTCGAGTGCGGTGCCTTCGATGTTGATGCCAGTCAAAGCCACGCACGATTTGAATGTGCCGTCGCCAATGGTTTTCACCTCTTTGTTGAGGGTGAGGGCAGCGAGGGCAGCGTCGGCATAGAATGCGTCTTTACTAATATTTTCACTGCCAACGGTAGCCGATGCCAGATTTTCGCAACGAGCGAATGCGCCTTCGCCCACTGTTTTCACCGACGCAGGCAACTCTACGGATGTGAGGCCGCTGCCGCTGAATGCGTAGCCGCTGATGCTGTCGAGCGAAGCAGGGAAAGCGATAGTGGTGAGTTGGTCGCAACCAGCGAATGCCGCAAAACCGATAGATTTTACCGACGTAGGAAGCATCACGCTGGTGATGGGCTTGCCAAAGAAACTTGTGCAAGGGATTGATGCTGCGGCGAAATTGTTGTCAGCGCCGAAGATGGCGGTTTCTTCATCGCAATAAGCAGCAATGGTGGCTTCCGACAAGTCGATTTCTGAAAGAGAAAGCAAATTGTCGGCTATAAATTTGAAATCGCGTGCATCGAGAGCGCCTGTCACTTTCAGAGAGGTGATAGAATGGTCGGTAAGCAGTGATTCCAGTTTGCCGGGCTGTGATTCAACCGTAGTTACAGCCCACGATGTAAGGCTAATAAGTGTGGCGATGGCCACTAATATCTTTTTCCGCATAATATTCATAATTTACTACAAAATTACATCTTTTTTCTAAATTAAGCCCCACTTTTCCTCAGATATTCCACATCATAACAAAAATCGCACTCCTTCAGCAGATGAGGGGGAATCTTACACCGATTAAATCCATTAAAACCCGATTTACACCGAGTTTAAAAAAGTCAACAGGTCTACGAGTCAACAGGTCTACGAGTGATATGATTTAGGGGATGGATAAAAAATAATTGGTGGTAATGGGGTTTAAATGGATTGAATGGATGTTTTGGTTCAGTGGATAAATACTGGGGACTGAAACAAAAAACATAAAAAACAGCCTTTTAGCGATGCCAGTGCTTCGC
>OIYV01000304.1_pt1 | contig 32131 bp, 52 predicted proteins | sample 1588251 | NCBI WGS metagenome assembly OIYV01 (sample SAMN03283282) | human gut metagenome | biome: human-associated habitat; material: feces | host: Homo sapiens | place: Peru | collected 2012
AATGCCGGTATAAGCTTTGCAAGCCAGTTTGCGCCTTCCGTTGGCGGTCAGATAGCCCGGACGATAGACCCGGTGCGCCGCGATACAGCAGGCGATCCCACTTCCGAGCTCGGCAAGGATTTGGATAAGGCAACAAATAAAATGCAGGCGAAGATACCCGGCCTTGCCAGTGACTTGCAGCCCTATATTAACGTGTGGGGCGAACAGGAGATAAACGAGCATAGCTGGCCTGTCCGTCTGTTAGAGCAAACCATACTGCCCGGCTACCTTGATAAGGTTGATATGACCCCTGTTGATGTGGAGCTGACCCGCCTGTATTCGGTGACGCAGGACCCCTCTGTCGTTCCGTCGAACTATCCATATCGCACTCTGAAGAGCGGAGATGAGCGATACGTCCTTACCGCAGACGAGTACACCGATTTCAAGATCGAAAACGGCAGGGCCATGTATGCGGCCGCAGAAGACGCTATCAACAGCTCGCAGTATTCCCGCATGAGCGACGATGAAAAAGCGTCCTACGTTGCTAAAGCAATCAGGGACGCGCAAGATGACATACTGAAAAGGTACAAGAAAAAGTACCTCGGCAAATAACACGATAGCCCCCTTACCGGGGGCTATTTTTTATTGCCTTGTTATACGCCTTGATTTCCAGCGCTTCTTCTATCACGTCAGAGATTATTCGGCGGCGGTATGAGTAGTACGTTTGCACACGCTCAATGTTCAGTGCTGCCATGACCTCATCTCTCACAACTCCGGCACGCGCTTTGCTCACCGGACGGCCAGTCAGGCCAAAACCAAACTCCATGAAATAGGCCAGGCCTTTGTCCTCGTGCGTATATGCGCACCAGACGTTCTCAATAGCTTTGACCCACAGATCATCTTCCTCATTTATGGCTTTTGCCCTTGCCGTTGCCAGCCTTATGCCGCCAGATTCTGTTTTGCTGGTGCTGACACTGTGCTTGACAGGGGTATTGTCCCCGCTGCCGTATGCGGCGTACACTGCATCGTCCACAATCTCTTGCCTTGTCTTAGCTTCACGCGCCTTGACTTTTTGGTAGTTATACAGATACCATTCCGCCCGTTTGTGCATTTTGCCCATTTGAATCGCCTCCCAGCTTTTCACGCGTAGCTGCCGCTACAAAGTCGGTTCGGCTCAAATAAAGGCCCTCGGTTATCAATCCGTCAATCCGTTCCGCCAACGCTATTGGTATCTTCACCATAGCAGAAGTCGGTTTGCGTTTCTTTTCTGCCGCGTCTATGCCGAAACATAAACGCAGTATATCAGGCGGGTATATCTTTTCGGCGGGCACATCGTAGTATGTCATAGCCTTGACCAGTTCGCACTTATTCAGCACCGCCCGTCCGCTCTCCATCATGCTGTACACGCCCTGGCTCATGTCAAGCGCAGCCGCCGCTTCTGCTTGCGTCCTATTCCCCCGGAGCTTCTTCAGGTTGTTTTTTATCATTAGTTTCCTCCTTCGGCGGTTCTGGTAAATATGCCCAATGGGTTACTTTATCATCAATGCCCACCACAGCATAGTCATCCCAATTGTAAATCCGTTCGTACCAACCAGCGTTTACATAGTAATCATCATGTTCTTCGCAATATTCGTCACAGCATTCATAATCCCAATTAAAGCACGATTCTCCACGCAGTATTCCCTCAGGAACATAAACCGCAATACAGCAATATGTATGACCACTTCTCCACGTTGTTTTGCACAACAGCAAAACTTCTTTTTCTGCTTCCGGCAATCTATCCTTCACGCTTATCCAGTTCATTAGTTTCCTCCTTATCCATTTTCGCTCTACAATTAGGGCAACCTTTTGTGCGTATAATGCTGCAATGGCCACATTGAGAGCAATAATATATTCTGATATTGCGATATTTGGGGTTGCCTTTGTCATCTGCACCCACGTATCGCGAACTCTCATAGCTCTGCCACCGCCCATGCACTACCGGAGCATAATCCACCATTTCTTCATACGGGCAAGGCCCTTCGCTGCAATAACCACCGGTCTTTTCACATACCCCAGCATGTTGTTCATGTATGCAAAACTTAGGCATTATCTCTCCTTTCGCCCCAGCTACAAAAATCATTATCCATTTCCCACGTGTGCTGTTCTCCGCACTCACAGCCATAATACATGGCACAATCCTCCGTACCCCGGCGAATACAGTCTTCGCACCGCACCACTTCTGCAACATCGGCGGCAGGAATTTGCTCGATGTATTGCGTTGGTTCAAGCCCCTTTGCCCATGCGTGTCTTACTGCCAATATCGCTTCTTCGCGGCCTATATATTCTTTACTCATTGTTTTCTCCCATCATATAAGCTCCACAGTTGGGGCAGATAGGGTAGATACCGTTTTTATCCCACTGATAGTCTCTGTGCATCGCCTCCCCGCCACACTCCGAACAGTCACAGCAATAGTTACTGTTCTTCCAGTGTGGTCGAATCCACCGTCCATGCCGTACTTCCACTACATCGGCGGCAGGAGCATTGTTAATAATCTCTATCGCGTTATTCCATCCTCGTGCAAACTCCGGGTTAGCGAATATTTCTGCCCGTGCTATGCCTATACCCAGCGCTTCAACATCTATGTATTTAGCCATCGTTAAACCTCCTAAATGAATCCGTGAAACATTGCCGCCCGTGCATCAATAAACCTTGACAGGCCGCGTTCCTGCAATGCCTTGATGTATTCTTCTGGTTGCCCGTATGCCGTGTATCCCTCTGTAATCAGTTCGCAATCGTCAATTTTGGCAATGGTGGGGAATGGGTATCCGCAAGGAATGAGTTCGCCACGTTCACGGTCAACCCCACACACTACCCATGTTTCGCCGGTTGGCTTATGTAATACAGTATCGCTCGGTCTAATCATTGTTCCTCCGTCCTTTCTGCTTTCAGCCAGTTTTCCAGCATTTTCCGGCATTCGCCCCGCACACCTTTTTGTATGCCGCAGGCGTCAGCCCTAATTCGCGCCAGTACGCAAGCGCGGTTTTGTTGAGCATATCCCACAGGTCGAGGTATGGGCTGCGCGTCATGTTGGTAGCCCCGGCCTTATTGGTGTGCTCCACGATGGGGCCGTCGCCGTCCTCCCGGTAGTCCGCCATTACCTGGTCACGCTGCTCCAGTATCTCCGCGAGGCTGTCTATTACCGGGGCGTAGTCTTTGGCCTCGACGCCGGCGCGCTTGCACAAGCTTTTGATTTTTGTCCGCCATTTCTTGGCGGTCAACGGTTCGCCCTGTGCCACGCCGCTCACCTCCTCCACCGCTCCGGGGCCGTGGCAAAAAACGGAGCGTTTTGTTTGTTTTTCGTTTTGATTTTAAAAAAATCCCTCGCGCGCGCCATAATGTAGGTTCTGGCGGCGACCCCCACCCCTAAAATTTTCTTTAGAGTTGGAAAAGGGTACCCGCGCCATAGAACGAGGGGAGGGCGCGTCCCGATGAAGAGGGGGGGATCAATCGTTTTCGCGGCTGAATCTGCCCCGCTCTCGCAGCGCCTTTGCCTTCTCCGGCTTGCTCGCACCATCGCAAATGCCCAAAATCTGTTGAAGCAATTCAATCTGCCCGTTTCTGTGACCATAGCGATACCCGGTTGTATACGTTTCGGCAGTGTCTCCGCTATTCTTGGCTTTTTCAGCAACGAGTGCTTGATACTTAGCCCTCAAATCTTCAAGTTCCACAGCCGGAGCAACATCGGCGGCAGGGATATCCTTCAAGTCGATTTCCTTGATGTACCTGTGCAATACAACTCCGCTCAATTCAGGGTCGTGGTGCTTTACTTCAATAACCTTTTCCAGCGCCGTTTCTCGCTCTATATACTCTCTATCCATTGTCAGCCCTCCTGTTCGCTTTGCTTAAATATCGTTTTGCCCAGCGTATCCAGCGGTTTGATATGCAAAATACGTTCTTGTGGTATAGTCTGTCCTGCACATTTGACGCCTTACCTTTCGTGCGTTTATACAGTGCTCTCATTGTTGCCCTCCAACTTCCTACCGCAATGCCAGCAGAATTTAATCATCTTCTGGCTTATTGGCTGTGCAAATTCGTCATCAATAATCGTGTATTCGGCCTTGCACCAAGCGCAGCCCTCGTCATGTTTGCCATCCAACGCAAGCGCATCAATCCTACGGAGAGCTTCCGCTCCCATGCGGCAAGCTTCAGCGTCTACACACTCACACAAAAGTGCACTATCCACACCACGTTTGCCATAGTGCTCGCGAATAAAATCAAATAAGTATTGAATATCCATTTCAGGGTCAAGTATGTTTGCTGCTTCTTCACGTGTCATTCCTCGTTACCGCCTTTCAACATCAGTTCTGCCAAGTCGCAAGCCGCCAGATATGTCTTCTCGTGAATTGTTCCGGCGTGTACTTTTTCATTGCTCTTTCCTTCCCCTTATTCTTCCCTCCAACAGTTCACTATCAGCTTGCTTACGCCCTGAATAGGCAGCTCCTTCAAGATTTGCCTTAACCGGCAGTTATGTTTCGCGCCGTCACAGGTAAAGCACTCGGTTTTGGTGGCGTACTCTGCAAGATCGGCCAGATCGTCATAGCTCATCACCCAGTAATTCTTGTCCCGACCCGCTGCGGATTTAATGCCTATGCGGATTTCGGTTAGGTCGAGTTGTCGCTTGATGGTCAATAGCTGCTCTACAGGTACGGTATCCAGCAGCCTTGTGATAACACTTGCTATCCTGCTCTGCGCTATGCGGTAGTCCCGACAGCACCCGGGTACGCGCTGACATAGCCTCTGATATCCTCCGGAAAACTTGTCGAGAATATTATCCAGCGCGAACAGTGCAGCGAACAATTCCCGCTCTTCAGCGGTCATTCTCTTTCGTTCCGTTGATTGCATTGATCCGATCCTCCAATCTGTCCATCTTGTCGTGCGTCCAGCCAGACCAGTCGCCGAAGATTATCTTTAACTGACCAAGCATGATTTCCACGTCGGCACATTCTTCCCTGATGTTGTCCCTAATGTAATCCTCGTTCTCCGACATACCCAGCCACTTGTTCAGTGCGACAAGCAATTCGCTCAATTCTTCTGCGGCCTTTATCGTCTGATGCATACGACCATAAGTTTTAACCGCCTTTTCCAATACCTCTACTTTGTACTCCACTTAAAATTTCCTCCTTGCGTACTCGGCCATAAGCAGCGCCTCCGCCATGCCGTCGCTTTCTTTTCTGCAACGCTCGGTCGGCAGAAGCGTCACACTCGGAAACAAGCGCTTGCATACCGTTATGCTGTCCTCCTTGGTATGGCCCAGGGTAAATTCCTTCTTCCACCTCTGCGGAGTGATAAGCTGGTATGGGATTCCATAGGACTGCAAAACGCCCTCGATGAAACCGGCGCTCTTGCCGAATGAAAACATCGACGTCACGCCCTGTCCTGGCATGGCCCCCACCTTTTCAACGCAAGCAACGGCTTTCTTCCCTGTGTGATATATGTTCCTGCAATACTCGAGGAACAGCAGGCTATCCCACGTTTTGACGTATTCCCCGCCCTCATCTATTGCCGCAAGCGCCCCCTTCTTTCCGGGGTCTATTCCGATGTAAATCACTTCTCCCCCTCCATTTCCGCCGCACAGCCGGGGCAATGCTTCATGCCCGTCCTTTTCCCGTGATTATAGTAGGCGTTCCGGCTGCGTTTTTCATAATGTCCGCACACGGCGCAGAATACCTGCACCTTGTTCCGGCCCTGATACCGCTTGTCTAATATCCAACGGCTTGTTTGAGGCCGTATAACGTGAGCCGGGGGTATGTCGTGTACTGCGGATATTACCTCGTCGTCCACGTCATAAAGGTTCAGCACGTTATCCACATCTTTTATCTCTACATACATATTTGTTCGTCCTCTCCTATCGAATCAAAGTCTATCTCGTGTTCGTAAAACCTGAAGTGTTCGCCGTCCCACAAGAGGCTGCATTCGCCGGTCCGCCCGTTGCGGTTCTTGGCTATAATCACGGTTGCTTCCTTCTCGTCCTTGCTGGTGTCATAAACCGCCGGGCGGTAGAGAAAAAGCACCTCATCCGCGTCTTGTTCTATTGCTCCTGATTCTCGAAGATCGGACAGCATGGGTCGGTGATCGCTGCGCTGCTCGGGGTTGCGGGAAAGCTGGCTCAGTATCAGTACAGGCACATTCAGTTCCCTTGCCATCAGCTTCACGCTCCGGCTGATCTCCGATACTTCCGTTACTCTATCACGGGTTTTCCCCCGGCCCTGTATTAAGCCCAGATAGTCTATCACCACCAGATCAAGGGCTTTTTCTTGCTGTCGTATGGCATAGCAACGAGCCTTCATTCTGTCCACGGTCAGCGCATCGTCTATGACATACAGCCTGGTCTTGCTTAACGTGTCCGCAGTTTCAGCCGCTAAAGTTACCTGCTTCGGATCACCTGACTGTGCGTCAATGTCGCTGTACAATGCAGTGCTTATAACTGCTCTCCTGATGATATCCTCCTCGTTCATTTCAAGGCTGAACGCCGCCACCACCCTATCTTGCATGGCCACATTTACGGCTATATTCATTCCGAATGAGGTCTTGCCCATAGAGGGGCGGGCTCCGATTACAGTCATATGTCCCGGCTTCAGTCCCCTCAGTTTAGTATCCAGCGCCAGGAATCCCGTCTTGAGGCCGCTGTCCTTAGCGCCTATGCTCAACAACGCAGAAAGGAACTTATCTCCTACCGGGGCTACTGTGCCGCTGCCTATAGCCTTTACTCCGTCAATTACGCTTTGGGCATCGGAGATATAGTCAGAATCCGCACCGGTTTTAATGTCGTCAAGTACCCGCTGCAATCCGGCCACAAGATGCCGTTGGTTAGAAGCAGCCATAACGCCATTGATGTAATATGCGGCATTAGCACCAGAGGGGACGGCAAGGGACAGTTTGGTGATATAGGTTATCCCCCCTGCCGTTTGTAAATCAGTCCCCAGCGCATCCATCAGCGTAATGTTATCGCACGGCGTACCGTCGTGGAACATCTTTTGCATGGTGCTGAAAATGATTTGATTTTCTATTTCCCTGAAATCCTCAACACGCAGGCAACCGCAGCCCTTTTCAAAGGCTTCACGGCTTATCAGCATCGAGCCTAACAACGCTCTTTCCAGTTCTGTCGAAGTACTCACGCAAGACTTCACGCCGTTTATCCTCCATTTCCTCTGCCTGCTTCAGTGTTTTGATAGCTTCCCGTGTTTGCTCCGCCATCTTTTGGTGGTAGTCCCTCTGTTCTTCCGGCGGCGGGGGTTGGACTGCTGACGATTCCGCTGTTCTCCTTTTGTTCTCCCAAGTCCTCACAGCAGCTTTCCAATCTACCATCTTGTTTTTTCCTACCATCCATCCCTTTGAAACGTAGAAGTCATACCACTCATCCGGGTCTATACCGTTCGCTCTATCCTTGCAGTAGGCTCTAACCTCGTCTATGTCTGGCGGTGTGAAGGGCTTTGCCCTCTCACGCTTCCCCCCCTGGGGGGATATAGGGGGGTTATTGTTTATATCTGTGTTTATATATGTGTTTATATATGGTATTGGTGAATCCCTTTTAGGCTCTTCCATTGTCCTATTTTGGGCTTTTGGAGCAGTCCCATTTTGGAACATCGAATAACCCTTTTCGGTCAGTGCATACCAGAGGGTTCTGTCAAAGGGCTTGCTGTTGTAGCAGCCTGTCTTTAACAGCCCTTCGTCAATCAGTTTCTGGAGTGCAGCCTTGAATTGTTTCTCTCCCATGTAGGGAAACAAAGTTCTCCACGCCGCCTTAGTGTTGTACGTCCAGTAACAGCCGTCATAATAGTTCTCTTCATTTGCCTCGTTCTTTTTAATCCAGAACGCGATGTTGTTAAAGATTATGGCGGCGTTTACGCCCACAAGGGCAGCAACGTCCGTATCGAACGAGTGATACATTTCTTACCTCCATCAATCAAACGGCAAATCGTCGTCCGTTATCTCCTTGAATCCTGAAATGTCCGTGGGGGGCTGCTGTTCCGCAAATCTGCGATAGATTGTAGAGAGGTCGGCTGTCACAAAATCCGCCTCAAGGAACCATCTCTTGTTTCCGTCCTTGCCCTCATAGTTACTAAGCGTACCCGACACTATGACGTAATCACCCTTTTGCAACCCGCGCCATGCGTCCACTGCGGCAAACAGCGCGTTGACATTGATTACACCCTCCTTGTCGTAGGCTATCGCTGTGCGCATCTTGGGATACCCCTTGGAACCGAAGGTTGAAAACTCCGGGTCGCGCACCAGCTTGCCAACATACAACCTTTTTAAACCGTCTTTAATTACCATCGTGTATATACCTTTCCTCCGGATCAGTGCCGTTACAGCCATCCACAAATGCCAGCAACGCCATTTTCTTAGTAACCGCGAAAGCCTTATCAGAGAGGTCGTGTTCAGTATGGAAATTGTGCAGAAAATCTCCCATCGTATGTACGGCCAGAATAATTTCTGCCAATGCCACCTCTTCCTCCTGGGCTCGTATTTTGGAATTTGCCTTCCCCTTGTTTACCGTTACCTTAATCATGATCTCCTCCTTAGCTGAGCTTAATTGTTACCTTCTCGGGCTCGTCGCCCTTAATGTCCTTGATTTCTTCGACGGTCTGTAGGCCCATTAGTGCATGGGGACAATGGACACGGGCAAAGAACGCGGCAGCGCGGTACTGGAGCATTTGGTCGCCCATTGTCAGCCACTTACTGCCCTTCTTGCTTGTCCAGCCCTCGGCCTCTGCCATGGCATAATCTACTACTGTACCAGTGATTATCGCGCCGTCGCTCTTGCGTGTGGCCTGAACGTAGCAGCCATAGGAAGGTGTTCCCTTCTCGCCGACAAATACAAAATTCAGAGGGCCGAAAAGTCCGGTGCCGTTTATGAGGCTGATACAAGCCTGTCCGCTCCATGCTGGACGGCCCTGAACAATATATAGCGACTGCATAACGGCCATGGGGGATACGCCCATGCGGTTAGCCATCTCACACGCTACAAAACAAGAATCGGGGTCATTGCGATATGAATCGGGTACAAGTTTGCTCCGGGACATCATGCTTGCCAGCTTGACCAGCGTGTTAAGCTGTTTGGGGTCCGTTAGTGCCGTGGGCTGAATAGCTGTCTGTTCGATCGAAGCTATTGCCTGTTCTTCATTAGCTGCCTGCTTTACTTCTTCCATTACTTTTTCTTCCTCTCTTTCTTCTCAAAAATCTTGTGAATTGCGTAACACGCCCGGAAAATTGTGTCATCTATAGGCATCTCAATCAGCTTATACGTGCCGTCTTTGCGCAGATGCAGACAGTACAGAGCGTCCACCTTTAAACCGTTGGCCTCGGCGATAAGCTTGTAGCCGTTAAGCTGTGCGCCCACATAGGGCTTGTATACCGTGGCGGTAGTTTTAAGGTCTACAATGGCCTGTCCACCTTTAACCTTGCCGTACCTGTCCAGCGTTCCTGCTGCGGTCAGTGTGTCATTGTCCACGTAGCAGGCGTATTCGATCCGTGTCCACTCCGGAGCTGTGTCCTTGCGAAACTGGATATAAGCCTTAATGTACGGCTCGATGTCCTTGTCAATCTCTGCCTCCCCATACTTGTCCAGCACCTCGCAAGCCTTGTGTACCCGCTTGCCTCTGTCGGCGGCATTGTCCAGTGTATATTGAGATATGCTGGAGTACATCTCCCGCGACAAAAACCGCAGTATCTCGCTGACCGCCGGAATCTTTTTGTCGCCCACGACATACTCATGTTCGGCATCAAAAAACTTTAGTATCTGTGCCACTCCTGTTTGGCCTCCTCTCTGCCCCTCTGCGGGGCTTGTGTGTTATCATTGGTTAGTTATCCTCTGCGCCGCGTAATGCGGCTTAGAACCGTATTGATACGATTAAAACTATATTCCCGCTAAGAGGTAATTGAGCACTGCGGTGCAGTCCCCCGTCGCCTGTCGCTCGGCGTAACGCCTGAGCTGCCGTAAAGCCTTGTCATAGCACTCCCGGCACATGTCGTCTTTGTCGCTCATCTGCTCCCAGCCGCGCCACTCTCCGCAAAATGTACACTGATAGGCATCTTCAAAGTCGCCATCTTCGCTGTCACAGACGGGGCAAACGTAAACGCGCTCTTCGGGATCGTCCCTTGTCGCTGGATAGACTATCTGTTTTATCGCAGACCGGGGAAATGTTTTCTTGCAGGCCGGGCAATAGGCGTAACCCTCTGCGTAATTGTCATATTCGACGTGCATTTTTGCGCCCCCGTTTTCTTCCTCTGCGTTCCCATCCGGCCACGTAGCCCAGCATCAGGAACGGCACACAGAATGTGAAGAATACTCCCCAGCTAAACATTAGTTTCATTGTTGTTCCATCTCCTCCCCCGTTTTAGTTGCCCATCGGAATACTTGCGCACTCTCTCTTCACTCAGCCCGGTTGCCTCCCTTATCTGCTTGTTTGTGTAACCTGCCACGGCCATATCATAGACACGTCGCTGCACTGCAATTGGCGGCTCTGGTTTTGACGGCTTGTGCTCTACACCGTGATTGATTTTGTCTTTGCTTTCGGGCCCCAATCCTCCACCGTCATACGATAGGCCGTCATCTGGCAAGTGTGGAAGTTGGTCGGCTGGTATATACGGCCAACCCAACCGCAGAGCCTTGTCCATCGCGTCGCGTATCTGCTGGATACCTTTGTTCGGCCACACTTTTTTTATCTGTCCTATCGTGCGGTTGTCCCGGTGCATAAACACATACACCTCAAACGCCGTGGCTCCTTCCATTGCGGCGGGTAGTTGCATTTTGATCTCCGCCCCTGTCATGCTGCGTAACCTCCGGCGGGGAAATAAGTTGTAAGTTCGGAATGGTCTATCCGGAACATATCAAGTATGGTATAGCAGTAATCGAGCTGCCAAACGGCCCTTGCATTCATAGCGTTGTTGAGATAGGTTGTGCCGCAGCCCAGTTTCCGGGCTATATCGGCCTGTGTGTAGTCGTATTCTTTCAGAAGGCCCCGCAGCTTGCCGTAGGGTTTTTGCCTGGGCGCATCGGTTTGTGATATGTATATTTTTTGCATTGTCTCATCCTCCTGTGATGATATTTCCCTTTGCCACAGCCCTCCGGCAGGCGGGCCAGTTTCCCGGCCTTTGCCTACCTAACAAACAAGAAAGAAGGTAACAATGCAGGCATTCCGCCCGCCGGAAAGCTGTGGTATAATTCCCTTGTGGGGGTGATAAACTTGCTTACTGAAACACAGGAAAAAGTTCTTGCAGCATTGCTTTCGCTTGATAACTTTTCGATGGGTTCACTATCAACAGTTACCGGCATTCCTGCGAATGTTCTTGATGAAACGCTTCTTGAACTATTCCATCTTGATTACTTGGAATCGCTTGTCCGCAACTATAAAAAGGAGATAATTACGGCAAGTCTCTCTGCTTTAGGCAAACACTATTTTGAGAAAAAACGTGCTGTCCAGCATCTCGAACTTAAAAAATGGATTTCCGGCTTCTTTACAGGTGTTGCAACATCTCTTGTTGCAACTTACGTCTGGCAATTACTTACAAGATAAGGCTGAACAGCCAGTTCGTCAGCAAGTGTCCAACAAAAAATCCGAGCACAAACGGCCAGTTTTCTTTCAGGTATTCTTTATACCATTTTATGAACTTGATCATGTTTTCTCCTCTTTCCGATGGTTCTATCAACTTATCCAAGCAGCCAATTTCCAACCAAGAGCCTAAAGGTTTCTCTGCCCTTGGGGCTATTATTTAGAGTTCAAACAGTTCGTTAGGCGTTATGCCCAATGCCCGACAGATTGACGGAACATACTCAATCCTTATCGCTTTACGACCACAAAGCATGGCACTAAAGAGCTTCGGGTCAAATCCCGCCGCTTTCGCAACCTTACATTGCGCAAGATTTTTGTCATCGATGGTTTTTCTTATTCTCTCGGTTATGTTCATGACGAATCTCCTTTCTCAATATTTGAGCCTATTTAAATATATCACTCAATACTTGAGTTGTCAATAGATATTAGCTCAATTTTTGAGAAAAAAGTCTTGCCATTTCGCGTTGCGTGCTATATAATGTAAGGCAAGAAGAGGAGGGCGAAGTATGGATAGAAAAGAAATAGGAGCCAAACTAAAGGCACTGCGAATTAAAGCTAACTTGGAAAGAAAGGAAGTTAGCGCGGCTCTTGGTGTATCCGTTAAATTGATTGGGCACTGGGAAACGGGTTATTCTGAGCCCAACATAGAAATGTTTGCCAATCTCCTAAGGCTCTACAAAGGAGACGCTAATAAGTTTTACGGTATCGATGATGATGAAGAAGTTATAACGAACGAGGACAAGCGGCTGCTTGTTGCTTATCACAATCTTCCTGATGATCTTCGTGCTGCTGTAAATAAGATTGTAAAAGATTGATTATTCGCTCTCTCTTTGCGGGATTCTTTAATGCGTTCAAAAAGTCTATTTCCGCTCGTGTCATGTTCCTACCTCCAAACACTTGTTCTGTTTTGATAATAACACGTTAGATTCAAAAAGAAAGGGGGAATTTGTATGAGAGTACCATAAGGGGGACTGTGCTCAACAATGTTGCACAAATCGTGCCTCGGATTTGCCTTTAACCGGCAGAGGGAGCGGGAGCCGCTCACCTCCGCCTAAGACGGTGGAGAAGCATCTTGTGAACCGTCCTGAATAAAGCATAGCATTTATACCGCTCTAATCAATACTCATAAATATAGTATTCGCTAACATTCTTGTTTTTTCGCCATACATAAATGAAGAAGGTGATACCCATTGATGTTGTACGAGAGTTTACGGGCCATGAAGGGCAGCATGACGGCGCAGCAGATAGCGGACAAAAGCGGTGTACCCGTTGCCACGGTAAACCGTGTGCTTCAGGGCTTGACGGAAAATCCGGGGTTCGATACGGTCTGCAAGATAGTAAAGGCCATGGGCGGGAGCCTGAACGATCTGGACGAGGACGGCGCAGGAGAGACGGAAGGATTGACGCAGTTATATGAGAGAGGGTTAGAGTACAGGGAACGGAAGATAAAGAAGCTGGAACGCACGATAATGATAATAGCGGTATTTACTTTTATTGTTATGGCGGCGGTCATAGTAATGCTGGTATATGATATGACGCATCTTAGCATTGGATGGATACAGACCGCGAGTAATGCGGTGGCAATGATATAGGGAGGGGAACAATGAGTAAGTGTGCACACTGCGGGACGGAGGATCGTCTTGTATACGAGGGGCTATGCCCGGATTGTACCAAGAAGTTAGACGGACTGTTCGAGTATTCTGACTATATTGTGGTAGTAATGGGTTTTGCGTATGTGGCCTTCAAGGTTTTGTTGTTTAGGTCTTTTGATGGTCCGATGAGTTTTCCGAATGCCCTGTTAGAGGTTGCCGGGATTGTCTTCGCTACGTTTATACTATACATTATCGCGGCAATAGTAACAAAATTTACTTGTGTTAAAAGTAAGCGCTATCGTATAATTTGGGCCGTAAGCTTATGGGTTTTCTTAGCCTTCTTAACTTGGGGGCTGAGTAACGAAACGCAACCAGCGGTGACGCGCGATGACTATAATCAATTACAAGACGATTATGAGGCTCTTTACCATGATAACACCGACGTTTCGAACCGATATGACGATTTGATATATGATCTGCAATGCCTTTCCGATAGCATACGCAATGAAGATTACTATGGATACGATGAGATAGCCGATGAGCTTGACGAAATATTTGACACGCATTAGAAAAGAAATGGAGCCGTGGTGCACACTACACACTGCCAACGGCCCCAAGGTGCAAAGAAGGACAATCTCTGCACCTCCAGTATACCAGATTAAGGAGGTTGACGCAATGAAAAAACTTAGGACGAATGAGGCGGCGTGGCTTGAGAAGTCAGGCAGATGGAGCATCAAGGTGCAGCGGGACGGCGAAAGGAAACAGTTTACCAGCTCCAAACCGGGACGCAAGGGCAAACTGGAGGCCGAACGCAAGGCGGATGAGTGGCTCGAAAAGGGTATAGCCAAAGATCAGAGGTTTGCCGCCGCCTATGATGACTTTGTAACCGCCAAACGCCGCGAGACCGGGACGAGTTGGACAACGCAGCTTGAGTCCGTTGGCCGAATCTACCTAAAGCCCTATCTGGAGCATAAAAAAGTCAGCGACATCACTACGCAGGACTGGAAAAACTGCATACTCACGGCCTATGAGCGAGGCCTCAGCCATAAGACGCTGACCAATATACGGGGCGCAATAACAAATTTCCATACCTACTGCGAGGACGCGGGGATTGAGATAGCACCGCTCCGCAAGCTCAAAGTGCCGGACGACGCGCCGACGAGAGAAAAAACTATCCTGCAACCCGATGACCTTAAAACCCTGTTTGGCTGCGATACGCTCAAATGGCGGGGACAAGATAGTAAGTGTTGGTACATCAACGCATGGCGGCTGATGGTGATACTGGGCTTGCGGCGCGGTGAACTGTGCGGCCTGCAGCGTGGCGATGTGCAGGACGGCAAACTGTACATACGCCGAGCAGTCAACCGTTACGGCGAGATAACCAAGGGCAAAACCAAGGCGGCGCAAAGGTGTATTACCTTACCGGCTCACGCCCTGTATATCCTTGACGAGCAGGCGGCACTGCTTCGGGCGGCGGGCATAGTGTCCGCCTGGTTGTTCCCCGACGGGGACGGGCGCGTATCAGATCCCGACAACCTCTACAAAAGGTGGAAATCCTACGCCAACCAGCATGGGATAAGGTCAAGTCTGCACGAGCTCAGGCACACTCACATTAGCCTGATGCAGGACGAGATGCCGGAAAACCTGCTCAAACGTATTGTTGGACACACCAAAACCATGGACACCTTCGGTGTTTACGGTCACGAGGTAGACGGCGAGGCGGCAAAGGCGGCGCGGATAATTGACAGGGTTTTTGACGGACTGATTTAAGCAGCAAAAAAGTGGGTACTTTGGTGGGTACTGTGGAAATAACAAACGCCTGAATTATTAGAGATTCAGGCGTTTTTGGTGGTAGGGTATGCGGGGTTTTCATCCGACCCCATTTACCTTTTTGAGCGTCAACCGTTTGCGTTTTCCCCTCAATTTAGGGGATTTTTTGCTCCGTGGCGTGTGCCGCAAACATACAAAAATATAATCAAGTGGGTACAAAGTGGGTACAACGACGGCCCATTGCTGTTATATCAGTATCCCCAACCTTTCGGCCAGCAGCTCAGATTGAAATCATATCGGCCGGAAGTTCCCGATCGTCTTCCGAATGACCCCAATCCGGAAATCATATATCCCCACGCCGTCACACTCTCGGCGGTAGATATGGGCGGCAGCGCGGGCCTGGGCGAGGGTGCTAAACTCCCGCCGCTCGTCGTGCCCCTCGCCCCTCGTCCATGTAATAACCTGATAACGCATCATGTGGTTACCTCCTTAAAATCATGCGGATTAGGCCATGTGACGTCACAGCGTAACACTATGTAGAAATGCTCACCATAATCCTCAATCCTGTCCTCTGTTCGCGACAATCCAAAACGTGACGCTGTATCAAGTATCGTTTGTACCAATGTTCTGCGCCGCTTGAAGTAATTGTTTATGTCCAATCGTACGTCAATACTATACCTAGGGACTATAATGACGTATCTCATGTCGCTTAACCAGCAGCTAAGATCAAAGTCTATTCCGTCCCCCAGTGTGTCTGATACTATACCATCTATTCCCAGTAGCTCCTTTTCGAAAGATTCTACTTTTGATAAAATGCCGAAATGCTCTGCTGTTTGTCTGTCTCGATCTCTCATTGTCTTTCCTTTCTGCCCTCGTAACCTCCGGGGCGGGACTATCATTAATTTTCTTCTTCGGGGCCTTATTAGGCTCCTATCCTCTCGTAATTCCCGCGCTCTTCGCGGCCCTCGCCCCTTGTCCATGTAATAACCTGATAACGCATCATGCTATGCCCTCCGTGTAAATGCTCGTCCCGTTACGTTTAAAACACTCATTCCAATAATCTGCCAGTTCTTCAGCGGCTTTTCTTGTTGCACAGAGGTTAGCGGTCTGCATTCCGGCGATCCTCTGCGAGATGTTCATGATGTTATCATTGCTGCTGACTGTCATAGTTCCTGCCCAATACTTACCGTCCAGCTGCGCAGAAAACGCGATATAGAAGTTTTTCATATTGTACCTCCTTAAAATCATACGGCGGGGGCTTTACGCCGCCACAACCGTTATATCCCTGTAAAAGTTAGTGTCGAAATAATCGACCATTCCATTACTATCATCGTGATGATAAGTATCAAGAACGGCGTTTATCTTGTGCAGCTTTGCTTTAAATTCTACAGTGTACTCCTTGTAGCTGTCGATATGATAATGGTTAATATCTATATCGTGGCTGATGCTGTAATCATACTCGCGGGCGGCATGGCTGCGGAGCGTGCGCTGCTGCTCGTCTGCGTCTAATGCGAACCATTTTTCACGGTGTATCTGTTCGCCGTCCTCGGTATAAAGCCAGTAACCTATATCATTGCAGCTATAATTATTAATGTATCCGTCACGGCTCACGAAGTCAGCCGCAGTAGCGTTGACCTTAATTCTTACTTCTTGCCCACCGGTGAACGTTTTGCAGCTTACCGTTACGCCCTTAATACCCTGGGCCTTCAGCTCCTCCCGGATCGCCTTTGACAGCTCGGCCCCGTGCAGGTATTTGCCGGACTTATTGCCGTCCCAGCGGGTAGCCCCAAGGTAGCCCTCGGAGATCGTGCCGCCCAGCTCGTTATCATGCTCACCGATAGCCGCTAATATGTCATTCTGAGCGGCGAATCCGTACCAGCAACCCTTCTTCGGGTTCCAGCGCATTTTCAGACCGCGCAGAGCGGTTAAAACCTCGGCGGCGGGTTTGCTGTCAAAATAAATTTCGTTGCTGTTATATTGTGCGTTATTCTCGATTCTGTAGCTTGCCATTTTTATAATCTCCTTCCGGCACTGTTGCGGTGCTGTTTGTTGTGCTCATGATACATCACTGTTGCGGTGCTGTCAATAGGTTTTGGATAAATTTTTCCGTTGCACTGTTGCGGTGAGTATGTTACAATAGCAAAAAAGCAAGGCAGGAGTTGGACAAAATGACTGTGAGCGAGGCAAAAAAAAATAGTAATAGGCGATGGGACGAGAAGAACATAAAGCGCATATCCCTGTGTGTTAAAAAGGACTATGCCGCCACGATCGAAAGGCGCGCCGCGGAGCTGGCCAAACCCGTCAACAGGTATATTGTGGATTTGATCCGGCAGGACATAGACGCAAACTCCGGGAAATAATCCGATATTTCCCGATTTGCGCAACTCACACATTAAAATCTGTGGTATAATAGCTACTGTGAAAAGCCGTAAGGGTAAGACCTGCGGCTATTTTTTATGCCACAAAACACGCAGAAAGGGGGTTAAGCCCATGAGCAAAAGAGCATTTACAAGCCCGGAGGAGCTATCCAAACTCGTCGATAAGTATTTTGATCAGTGCGCAGCAACCAGAGACACGAGACAGCTCAAATCCGGTGATATCAGGGTGAGGCAAAACCTCCCGTCTATCGTTGGATTAGCCGTATATCTGGGTATAGCTAAATCCACACTATTACTGTACGCTGAGGGCAAATATGACATAGATACTACTAAGGGTGATAATAGTAATGGTTGTGGAGATACACAGAATTACTCGACTGTCCTCGCACGTGCGCGCGACCGCATCGAGCTGGAGACCCTTAACGCCGCCAGCAATGGCGATACCGACAGCCGCATAACTCTCGCCAGATTGGCTAAGTTTGGCTACTCTACCAAGGTTGAGACGGAGAGCAAGGCGGAGCTGACGGTTAAATGGGAGGGCGTGGGCACCTCAGACATAGAGGCATGGGGTAAATAGCCCCACAACCTCATGCCTAAAACGTGCCTGACTATCTGGGCAAATCGGCATTAGTCCGGATTGTTGCACCCACATTTGCACCCAGTCCAGCCGATCCGGGGCCGTGGTGAGCCGAGCCGATGGGCATATACGGAGGGGGAGCGTTTCATTTTTTTTGCGCGGCAAAATCCAAAATGGCAACCAAAAACCCGAAGTACTCCCCCCGATGTCGGGTACCCCACCACACACCACACACACATATATATCGGAGAGGGGGGAGATATATCCACTCCTTCCTGTCTGTCAAAAATCTGGTAAAACCCAGTTGAATAATACTAAACATAACTATTAGTTAAGCCTGTGATTAAATATCATGGGCTTTTTGTATTGGAGGGACACATGGCAGAACAAAACATCATGACAACGATTTATGAGGGACTAAGCATTAAACCCTCGCCCGGTGACAGTGCAAGCGACCTTGTATCTGCCATACAGAGCCTATACGATGAGTACAAAACGGCCTATAGGGACGAATGGGACAGGCTCACGGCAAACGAGAAGATGTATCACGGCGACCACTGGTCAGATACTGGTTCGGGCAGTAACGAGCCCCAGCCCGTCATGCCTATTATTTTCTCGACAGTAGAGAACATACAGGCTGACCTGATGGACGAATACCCGGAAGCTGTTATAACGCCCGAAAGTTCCAACGATGAAAAGATAGGCAAGATATTGACCCGCGTTGTAGCGCAAAATCACGAGGCTTGCGATTACTTATATGAGTACAACGACCTGATTCACGACTTATTGGTTGGCGGATATATGATTCAGGAAGTGGGCTGGGACCCGACACTGAACTATGGCTTTGGCGGCGCTTACATACGCTGCGTATCCAACAAGAACATCATGTTTGACCCGTTGTGCGCCAACATACAGGACGGCAGGGCAGTGTTCAAAGTAGAGCGGCTGCCCACATCATGGTTCCATCAGCATTACCCCGATTATGCCGATTATTTCAGCGGCGGCAGTGATTTAGTCCCCGATGACCATTTCACCTTCGGCACAGAGATAGAGAGCAAAGAAACGAACTACATGATACTGCTTGAAGCGTGGGTTCGTACATACGATGCGGAAAACCATAAATACGCCGTCCATATGCTGAAGATAGCGGGCGGACAACTGCTTGAAAACAGTTATACGGAAAAGCCCGAGGGATATTTCATGCACGGCATGTATCCCTTTGTGTGTACGCCTCTGTATAAAATCAAGGGTTCGCCCTTCGGCTACGGCATTGTAGACATGTTCAAGAACCCGCAGCAGTATTCAGACAAAATAAACCAGATACTTTTAAAGAATGCCCTGACGGCGGGAACCAACAGGATACTTGTTCAAAAAGGTTCCGCAGACCTTGACGAGATACGCGACTTCTCAAAACAGATAATCGAAGTTTCAAACATCAGCGGTATAACGTGGTTTCAGGACAGGCCATTACCCGCATTCCTGATGAACTACATGATAAACATGCAGAACGGCATAAAGGAAGAAGCCGGAAGCAACGATTTTTCGCGAGGGAACACGACAGGCGGCGTTACTGCCGCGTCGGCTATTACCGCACTTATGGATGCGTCATCAAAGCGTTCACGGAAAGAAGCGCAGATAATCCACAACGGGTTTGCGCAGGCTGTGCGGATGGAACTTGAGGTAGAGCGTGAATTTGAAACGGAAGTGCGGACTGTCGAGATAACCGTCATGGGCGAAAAACAGAGCATTTCCGTTCAGGAAGGATTCTTCAAAGACATACAGAACGGCTATGACAAGTTGCCCGTTGAGTTCCGTGTGAGCATCAAACCGGCAAGAGAGAGCCGTTTCACCAAACTCAGCAACAACGAACTGATACTCCAGATAATGACCATGTATCAGGGCAGGACGATAAACCCCGCTATCCTCATGGAAGCCATGGACTTCGAGGGTAAGGATATTGTTCTTGAAAAGCTCAAAGCCTCACAGCAGCAGAGCATAGAAGCCTTGCAGGGGCAGCTTGCCGAAGCGCAGGGGCAGAATCAGATGCTTGCAGAGGAAAACGCCTCAATGAACAACGCCGTCAATGAGATGCAAATGTCCATGGGCGGAGGGCAACCCCAGGCACCGCTTAATATGCAAGACGTAAGGGCAGATACCTTTTAACACGCAAATAAAAATTCGGGGCTGTATGGATGTGTCAGGGTAGTACAGCGTGGCCGCCTGGCGGGAAGCGGTATTTTGAGTTGGATATTCCGGCTCTTTTTTTGTTTCAAATTGGCGTCGCCGGCCATAAAGGGCGCGTGCCGAAGCAAAAGGCACCAGGGAGAAAACCATGTACGAAGAAATCACGGGCGTAAATGAAGCCGCCGTCGAGGAAACGCCTATTCAGGCCGCCGCTGAACAGGACGACGATGTAGTTACCGTTGCCGATCTCATGGGTGATGAGCCGGAAGATCAGGCAGAGGCTCAGGAGGAACAGGGCGAACAGCAGCAGGAGGAGGACGCTCCCGAAGCTCAAAATGGTGCCGCCGACCAGCCTGAGCCAGAACCCCGACACAACAATGCCAGAGAGCGCGAGAACAACGCTTTCGCTAAGAGGCTGGCCGCTGAAAAGCGCAAGATGGAGACTGACCCGGTGTACAAGCTGGGCCGTGAGCTTGCCGCCCGTTATGGCGGTGATGCTGCTAAGGCAATGACCGAAATGCGCAAACAGCAGGCACAGGAGCTTGCGCAAGACCCTGTGAAGCTGGCTGAGTACATGCTTAACCAGCGTGACAACGTTGTGCCGGAACATGAACCCGAGGAAACAGCGGGCGCTTTGTATGAGACCGACCAGCAGAAGGCCGACCGCATTGTTACGGATATACGCAACGTATTAGGCGACCGTGCCGACCTCCAGTCATACATAGATGCCGACCCGGATTTTATGCAGAACTGTGACGAATTCGGAGCGGCGGCAGCCGTCAAGATGGCCAACAGGGCCCGTGCCGCAGCCGCAAAGAACCAGACCATTGCGAACAAGCTTGCGAAGAACCGCAGCCTGCCGCAGCCTATACGCCCCTCCAACAACGCGCAGACAAAAGCCCCCGACTTTTCGCAGATGTCCGACAAAGACTTTGCGGCATTCGAGGCAAAAATCAAGAAAGCGCAGATGGACGGGAAAAAAGTAAGACTTGAATGATAAGGAGATTTTAAGATTATGGCAACCATGGTAACTACCACCTCTGGCCTTTCCCCCACTATGCAGTCCTACTACGACCGCAAGATGCTGGAGCACGCAAAGACCCAGTTTGTTTTCGCTAACTATGCCCAGAAGCGCAGCATACCTAAGAACAACGGTAAAACCGTGCAATTCCGCCGCTGGACCCTGTTCACTGCTGATCCCGATACTCAGGCGCTGACCGAGGGCACCACCCCCGCCGCACAGAATCTCTCCATGTCCGCGATCACCGCCACTGTAAAGCAGTATGGCGCATACGTGGAGGTGTCCGACCTTCTCGACCTCACCGCTGTCGACAACATCATACACGATTCTTCCGAACTGCTTGGTGAGCAGCTTGGTAACGTTCTGGATATGATAGTCCGAGACGCTATGTCCGCCACAACCAATATACAGTACGCCGACGGCAAGACCAGCGACAACGATATAACCGCCGCCCAGAAGCTCACCGTAGGCGAGATACGCAAGGCGGTTCGCACCCTCAAAAAGGCCAAGGCGCGCAAGTTCACCCGCAAGGGCGGCAAGCCCCACTATATCTGCATAGTGGACCCCGACGCCGTATACGACCTTCAGAGCGATTCCCTCTGGCAGGACGTTTCCAAATACAGCAATGCGGAGCAGATATATGACGGCGAACTGGGCAAGATGTTCGGCGTGGTGTTCATAGAGACCACCAACGCCAAGATCGTCGAGAACACCGCCACCACCAAGTACGGCGTACACCAGACCTTCGTGTTTGGCGCCGATTCCTACGGCGTGGTTGACGTCACCGGTCAGGGCGCTATAAAGGCTATCATAAAGCCTCACGGCTCCTCCGGCACCGCCGACCCCCTCGACCAGCGCGCAACCGTGGGCGCAAAGGTGACTGCCTTCACTGCCTGCGTACTCAATGCAGATTGGCTCGTTTCAATCCATCACGGCGTTACCGCCTAAACCAACTATCAAAGGGGCGTTTCATTACGCCCCTTATCTTTTTAAGGAGATTTAAATATGGCTATCAAGAAAGAAAAGACCATGAAGGAAATATTGGACGAACAGCCCAAGGTATCATATCTGATTCCCTACACCGATGGTGAAAATCTGCCCTATACCGCAGTGATCATTAACGGCTATCGCTTTGAGATAAAGCACGGTGAGCGCGTTGAAATCCCTGAATCCGTATCCCGGATCCTGGACAGCAGCAACGAAACGCTCCGCAAGATCAATCAGGAATACCGCGATATGACTGTCGGTAGCGGCAGGAACCTGACGGACAGCACACCCGCAGGGGAATAATGTCCTATGGCAGCGGCAGAATCCTTGACCCTGACAGGTACGCCGAACCCCAAACAAGCTGAATTTTTCAAATCCCGGGCAAGGCACACTTGCTACGGCGGCGCAAGAGGCGGTGGGAAAAGCTGGGCAATGCGGCGCAAGGCCGTACTGCTTGCCCTCAATTATCCCGATCTGAATATTCTCATACTGCGCCGAACACTCCCCGAATTGAGGGTAAACATTGTTGAGCCCCTTATGAGGGAGCTGTACGGCTTTGCGGAATACAACGTTACAGAGCGAGTATTTCGCTTCCCCAACGGCTCTAAAATTCGAATGGGCTTTTGTGACAGCGAGGCCGATGTATACCAGTACCAAGGCCATGAATACGACGTGATATGTCTGGAAGAAGCGACACACTTCACGGAAACGCAGATGCAGTTTTTGACTACCTGTAACCGTAGCGTCCGCACAGACTTTACGCCGAGAATGTACTATACGTGCAATCCGGGCGGCGTGGGCCACGGCTGGGTGAAACGCCTATTTATCGACTGCGAATTTCGTAGCGGCGAAAATCCCGAAAACTATGTATTCATTCCGGCACGGGTATACGACAATACAGCCCTCATGACCGCCGACCCTGATTATATCCATACCCTTGAAGCCTTGCCCGAAGACCAGCGCAGGGCATTCCTTGAAGGCGATTGGGACGTAGTAGAAGGGCAGTTTTTCAAGGAGTGGCGCAAGGAGAAGCACGTTATCGAGCCATTTATTATCCCGTCACATTGGCGCTGTTTCCGTTCAATGGACTGGGGTTATAACGACCCGTGCTGTGTTTTGTGGTTTGCCGTATCCCCCGACAGGCGCATATTCGTTTTTGACGAGTATTACCAAGACCAGCGGCTTGTGAACGATGTGGCACACACCATTCGCGAAAAGACCGGCACACGCAAGATTGATTACACTGTAGGTTCCCCTGATATGTGGCAACACAGGGGAATGACGAATATGACAAGGAAAGGTTTCTCCGGCGAAAGCATAGCAGAGAGCCTGATCCTGTCCGGCGTCCCGGTAATGCCCGCCGACAACTCCCGCATGGTAGGCTGGCAGCGCGTCCGTGAGTTTCTTGGGGACGCACCAGACGGTAAGCCGTGGCTGCAAGTGTTTTCAAACTGCCGCAACCTCATCAAGTACATGCCACAAATGCAGTATGACCCCAACGACCATGAGGACGCTTTGGACGGCGACGACCATGCTCCAGAAGCTTTGCGCTATGGGCTTATGTCACGCCCCTCCCCTGCCTCCATACAGCGGGAACGGCAACGCAAGATCATAGACCTGACAGACCCGTTTGTTGAACTGCCGCGTCGTAAAGCAAGCGGTTTTTTGAGTTTATAAGGAGAATATCACATGACCCTCAACGATATTATATACGCTGCTCTAAGGCAGCTTGAACGCGGAACAGACGCGCAGACCGTTGACAAATTCCGCCGCGTGTTCACCGACTATGCAAACAGCGGGCAGCGCCGCCTTGCCAATCGATTCAAGGTAACGCGGCTGGAAACCGTGAAGCTGGACGACAAAGGCCGGTTCAATGTAGATTCATTGGAACGCTCCTGTGTGCTGATAGAGAAGATAACCGATGAAAGCGGCAGTGAAATGTCGTGGGGCGAAATTGTCACCGGGGTTATCGAAGTGACCAACGGCGCGAATGCCGAAGTCAACGTGTATTATCGGTACATGCCCCGTGAAATGTCCTCACCTACCGATGCTCCCGAATTGCCGTCATATATGCACAGCGCGATACCGTACTATGTCGTTGCCTGTCAGCGTTGCGGTTCTGACGCAGACACACAGGCCACGGCAGGAGCGCACTTCGACTTGTTCAACCGCGAGGTATCCGACATATATTCCCAGCACTACGCATCTAAGGACGCATATACCTTAAAAAACATGGGGTGGTAACATGGCTGATATTTATAACATAGGCGAGTTTTTAGGCATAGCCCAGCACCGGGACGGATCCCTGCTGAATACTGGAACGGCTATCGATGCCCGTAACATGGACACGTCCGATGGCAATCTCTCTGTGGCCAAGGGGTATGTGCGTAAATCCGGCAATGCCATTCCTTCTTCTGCTGGGCAGATACTGCGTATAATCCCTGTGGACGAGAGCAACATACTTGCCGTTACCCAAAACAGCATATACCACGGCACATACGACACATGGAACCTCACTCCCATATACACCTTTGAAACAACCCTGCCTGTAACCTGCCAATTGGGCTATGCACTGGGCAAGATCAATACCACAAATGTTGTCGTCATAGGCACTGGCAAAACGCAGCTTATCAAGGTCAACATGGGAGATACCGTCACCGCAGAGATATTTGGTTCCGGCCTGTACATCTTTGAAACTACCGTTTCTGCATACGATTCAGCCACAAAAATAGTTACTCTTGCCGATGCAATGTCGCAGGAGATACAGCAAAAGTTCGTCGTGGAAAAAGGAGTGTATATCGATGGCAGGTTCCGCGAGGCGGAGGTCACAACGGCTACCACAATAACGCTTAAAGCCTCCCCCGCTATAGCCCCGGCAGTCGGCGATACGGTAAAGCTCAGGGGTGGTGCTTCTGACGCGCACTGTAATTTCGTATGTATGCACAATGGCCGCCTGTTTGCTGCCGGCGACCCCGACGCGCCTAACCGCCTTTACTGGTCAACAATACCGGGTGATGGCAGGACTATTGAACACTGGCTTGCTATTGAATCCTCCGTTGATTTATCCGGCGGATATGTGGAAGTTGGAGATACAACCGCAGACCCCATAATCGGCATATGTGAGCTGTCAACGCAGATACTCATATTCAAGCGGTACAGCATATATCGCTTGTACGGCGACAGGCCCAGCTATTACACCGTGGAGCGCGTAGAGAAGTTTACCGAGAACATGAGCAACGCGGGAGTAGCTGTCAAGACCGATATACCGTACTGGCTCACCAAGAGCGGTATTAAGCTGTTTAACGGCGCGGATATGCAATTGCTTGATGGCGGACAAAACTACCTTTGTAGCTTCATTGATACCATTAAAACGGTATCACAGAGCAAGGCATTCACAGCTAATGGCAAACTGTATTTTACTTGCCGCGTTGGCAGCACCGGAACATATGACGATTCCGTTATAGTGTATGATACCGTCAATGGCACTTATATGGTGCGGGACGGCTTCAAGATAGCTGACATGTGCGCTTTTGAAAATACTATCTATCTCATAAACGATACGGGCTATCTGTACGAATTTGATAAAGGCGAAAAGTACGACGGGCAAGCTATATCGGCATATTGGCAGACGCAGCCAACAGACCTAACGCTGAAGTACGTCAACAAACAGTTAAAGGAAGTGTATTTCCGAGCTGGCAACGTAGGTTCTGTAATAATTCTTGAAACATTTAACGGCAATTCCCGCAACAGGGAACGCCGCGTGATTCAGAACGACGATATGATTGACTTGCCCATGAATAACCAGCCCTGCCGCCGGTTCAGCATTAAGCTATCCAACGAAGCGGGCAGCCATTTTACCATATACGGCGGTATTCAAATCCAATATGAAGGGAAGATGCGTCCGGTATGATGCAAAGAGGATTACAGATCATTAAACTACCCTCCCCAAAGAATCTGAGCATTGAGGAAAAGACCGTATACGACAAGCAGTCCGAATGGATAAACCAGAATTTTAAGACGATATTTGATGGCGTTGACGAGCTGAAAACAGCAGTCACGAGCCAAGAACAACTTAATGCCACGCTTGCACAGGTTCAGGAATCTCTCACCGAGATAAACAAGAAGCTGGATGAGCTGAACGGAGGCAGTTAATGGAAACGATATACAAGACATTTGATGTAGCGTTGGAGTTAAAACAGACATCTACCAACGCCCCCTTTTATGTCATTGAGGGCGACAACGGCAACAAGATAAGGATTACCGTCACGGACGGCGGTTCTGCCGTTGCCCTGACTGACTGCCGTGTTATCGCCGTGTTCTCAAAGTCCAGCGGTACGTCCATGCAGGACAGCGCCGAGGCTGGCGGCGGCGTGACTATTGGCGGCACATATAACAATGAAGTGACCGTTGCTCTCCGCCCCGCCTCCATTGCCCCCGGACAGGTGGAATGCGAGTTGCAGATTTATTCTGACGAGAACAAGACAACCCTTATAACCACGGCAAAATTCAACTTTGAGTGCCAGCGGGCTATTTTTAACGAAAATACCGCCATGGCTACAAACGAATATCCTCTGCTTGTGTCCCTGATTTCAGTGTGCAACGGCATAGTTGCGGCGGAAGAACTGCGTGTTACTGCCGAGGCTTCCCGTGTCTCTGCCGAGGGCGAAAGGGCAGCAGCCGAGGCGGCGCGAGAAACAGCCGAGGGCGAAAGGGTTAAAGCGGAAGAAGCGCGGGAAGCTGCTGAAACCGCAAGGGTATCCGCTGAATCATCCCGTGTTGCGACTGAACAAGACCGGAAAACCGCCGAACAGAGCCGCGTTACTTCCGAGACTGTGAGAGCCAGTGCCGAGACAGAGCGAAAAACAGCCGAGGGCGAAAGAGAAACCGCAGAGACAGCGCGGACTTCCGCCGAGGCTTCCCGCGTAACGGCTGAGCAAGGGCGTGTCAGCGCTGAAAATACCCGCGTATCACAGGAGCAGGAACGGCAAGCGGAGATACTGAAAATTGCTGGTATGACCGTTGAAGTTACCACGCTTGCGGCTGGCGCACAAGCCACGGCTGAATTGGTAGAATCCGGCGGGCACAAGGTATTAAAGCTTGGCCTACCGAAAGGGCAGGACGGTTCCGGCACTGGCGATATGTCGAAGTCTGTTTACGATACGGACGGCAACGGCGCAGTCGATAACGCCGAAAAGCTGGAAGGCCATGCTGCCTCTTACTTCTCCCCTGCTACCCATAATCATGATGGCGTGTATCAGCCCGCCGGCACCTATGCCACCCCGGACGATGTTTCCGGGGCCGTGTCGGGGCATAACAGCGCAAGCAACGCACATTCCGCGCTGTTCAACAAAAAGCAGAGCGCGCCCACACTCGCTTCCTCCCTCCCCGCCAGCGGCACGGCGCTGACGGCAAACACCATATATAACGTATCCTCTCCTGTTGGTACATACGTGTTTACCCCGCCCGCCTCCGGCTGGGCGCACGGCACATTCAGCACGGCGGCCTCGGTTGCGGTGTCGTTTGTGAGCGGGGCGAACTATTTAGGCGAGGCCCCGGCAATAGAGGCGAGTAAGACCTACGAATTTGACGTATACAACGGTGTGTGGGCAGTACAGGAGGTTGTGAGCGCATGATAGCTATGCTGCGAAGGAGGCTGATGGGTGGCCACGGGGCTTTTGAATTTACCTACACAGGACAGTTTACGGACAATATAGAGGGTTCTAATCGCGTTATCAAGCTTATTTCCTCCGGCACACTGAATGTCAGCGGTTCGGTTGTGGCCGATATTTATTTGTTGGCTGGTGGCGGCGGAGCGGCCCATGCGTATGATAAAAGTTCATGGGATGGTTATCGCGTGGCTTCCGGCGGCGGAGGAGGCAATCAAACGATCGAAAAATATAAATTGAGAGCTGGAGAATACAATATAATCATAGGTAAAGGTGGTAGCAGATGTAAGACGAGTGGCGACAGAAATCATGACTCAACCGGAGCAACTAACGGCGGCAATACAATCGGATTTGGGTATACTTGCTCCGGGGGTGGACATGGTACGGCTGGCTACAATACGATTGCAGGTGCTGGCGGCTCGCCAAATGGCGGAGCGGGTAATATTGCTTACGAACATACCTTACAAGGCGGCTCGCCGAATGGTGGAAGTGTCAGGCTTGGAAGTAGTTATGACGGTGGCGACGGCTATATAACTCTCACAATACCAGTATAAAAAAGGAGTACCCTATGTGTAAAATAATTCTATCGGGGGGGGCAGCCTCCGTAAAATAAAAAGCGCCTGTGCGCTATGATACCCTTGCAGTTTGCTTTACGGCGCAGAATGATGCTAAACAATAATAAAGTAACATTTTCGTATACCGGCAACTGCGATATACAAGATAATTGTTTGAGATTATTATCATCGGGCACTTTGATATTTAATCATTCCACTGTATGCGATGTTTTTCTTGTTGGAGGTGGCGCTGGTGGTAGCGGAGGTGCTGCAAACACTGGCGGCTCATACGATTATTATTATGGCGGCCCCGGCGGTGGTGGGGGATATACGATTACTAAACTCCAAACTGAGATAACTGGTAATTTAGATATTATCGTTACTATTGGCAATGGCGGCCACGGCGGCAATTATGATAGTAGTACTTGGGCAGATAACGGCCCCGGCGCAGGAGGTGCAGGAGGAACAACATCATTCGGCGCACATTCTGCGTCTGGTGGCAAACCGGGTTCATATTATAGTGGCGGTAACGGTGGTTCTGGTGGTGCTTCCGGTGGAAATGCTGCTAACGGTGGTATTGATGGTGGCAACGGTGGCAACGGTGGCAACGCAGTTGGCATTGGACAAGGAACAACTACCCGTGCTTTTGCCGAAGCCAATGGTACGCTGTTTTCTAATGGAGGCAATAGTGGTGTAACATCTCCAAGTGATAGAATAGCTAACACAGGCGATGGTGGTCACGGCGCGATGGGTCGGCACAAAGGAGGTGCGGGAGGTTCAGGTATAGTTATTCTGCGATTTCCGGAGGGAACAACAATCACACAGCAATAAAAGGAGTAATATAATGCTAAACACAAACTATGCCAAGCTGGTGGGTGAGTATCCCGAATATTTGCGCCTGCCGGTTGAGTTGAAGTCGCCGCTTATAATCAACGGTGTGACGCACCCCGCAGGGGCGCACCTCTCCACCAATGACGATGCGGCAATAAAGGAGCTGGGCTATAAGCCCGTGACCCGTTCCCCCATGCCCTCAAAGGAGGGCTTTTATTATACCGAAATATGGGAGGACAGCGGCGAAGCGATAGTCCAGAGCTGGACGGAACATGAGGCGCAGGCCACCACGCAGGACTATATAGACGCGCTTGCGGAGCTGGGGGTGAATGTGAATGACGCGCAGTGAACTTATGGCGCTGGTAGCCGTGCGTAAAGCGGAAATCGAGGCGCACGAGACTGACCTTGTAGAGGTGCTGACGGCGGCGCGGGCGGGCCTTACCCCCATCCCCACGCAGGGCGCACCGTGGGACGCTGAGACCCGCTATATAGCCGGGGATACGGTCGAGGGTGGATATGTCGCCCTCAAATACAGCCGCAACAAGCCCCCTGCCGCAAACCTCGGCACATATTGGGCGGTGCAGACCGTGACCTATCCCGCGTGGGGCGACATCGAGGATGGCACGGTGATTGAGGTAAACACCATAGTGACCTACAACGGCAAAACGTGGCAATGCACCGAGCAGCACATAAAGAGCACCGTCTACAAGCCCAAGGCGGGCAGCTCCAAATGGAGCGAATACACGGAATAAGGAGCCGCACGGCTCTTTTTTCATAATTAAAAAACAAAAACAAAGAAAGGAAAAAAATCAAAATGGACTACACACTCAAGGCTCGTGAAATCGTGAGGGATTATGTAAACGAGCACCTCGACAAGACGGACGGCATAGCAATCAACATGACTGATACCTATGTTGTTTGGCACTGCAAGACCCTCCAGAATTGGAAGGCGCTTGTATCCACTACACTCCCCGATGGTATGTATTACGAGGTTACCTATAACGGCTACAAAAACGAAGTGTACCTCGATGCATATAAGAAGTTCGAGAACCGCTGCATAAAACTCTAAAAAGAAAGGAAAACATTATGAAAAAACTCACTTGTATCCTCACGGTAATGCTCATGCTGTGCCTTTGCACCGTAGCCTACGCCGCAGACCCCGTAACTCTGGATATAACCGCGCTGGACTACCAGACCGGCAAGGCGGTATCCAAGACCTACGTCAACAACGAGCTGTATTTGCTCAAGGTTGACCTGGGCATACCCCGGTTTTTCGACCTGACCGATATGGAGCTTATAATCGAGCTGGACGGCGTAAAGCTGGACACAAACGACATGAGACTGGAGGCCGGAACATATTACCTGAGCGGCATAGTTACCGACCAGCCCGCCGCCCTCCGTATAACCGTCAAGGACAAGGCCTACGACAACGCCACCACCGCCGAAGAACTCTACAACGCCATGCAGAAAAACAGGACTGTAAGCAAGACTTATTATTTTAACGCCGCGCAGCCCGCCGAACAGCCCACTGCAAAAAATCCCGTGGTGATACCCAAGACCGGCGACGCCTCCGCCCTCGCGTATGCGGTATCCATAGCCCTGATAGGGTTCGGCCTTGCGGTAGCAGGTAAACGCAGATGACCTTAATACAACAGTTTATAGCGTACCTCGGTGAGCACATCGGGGACGCTTACGTTTGGGGCGCAAGGGGGCAGTGCCTTACCGATATGAGCGATCCCGAAAAGTGGATACGGAATAAGGAGACATCGAGCACCAACGCTGAGCGGGCCATAAGGTACATGAAAAATGCCGGGAAACGCCCTCTGTATGCCTTTGACTGCTCCGGCCTTATATGCGGCTTCCTCATGGCAAAGGGGCTTTCCGGACGTGTAAACTCACGCACCATGTACGCCAAGAGCAAGCGGATACACCGGGACGAGCTTCAGCCCGGCGACCTTGTATTTCGCTACCGGGACAAGGACAAATCCGGCGGCGGAACGTATAAATACATCTACCATGTAGGTGTATACGTCGGCAACGACAAAGTGATAGAGAGCAAGGGCAGAGACGACGGCGTTGTGCTTCGCGGGATAAATGCCTCAGGTCCCGCCTACTGGAACGAATACGGGCGCTGGGACATCATCTCCGGCGACGCGAAGGAGGACGCACCAAAGGAGGAAGCACCTGCTATGGCAAAGAAAGTCGAATTGACTACCCCCATGATGCGGGGAGACGACATCAAAGCATTGCAGACCGCCCTTAACTCACTGGGCTATGACGCGGGGGACGCGGACGGCATAGCCGGTAAAAACACCATTGCGGCCATACGAGCGTTTTGCCAGGCACACAGCATGGCGCCGGCAGAACTGCCGGACGTGCTGCAGGTATCCGTGTCCGTTGACGGCAAAATATACGTAGGCACAGCCAAAAGATAAGGAGGAAAAACAAAATGAACATATCTGAATGGATCAAAACTATTGCCGCCGCTGTAGGCGGCGCACTTGCGTGGCTCTTCGGCGCCTGGGATCCCCTGATAATGGTACTGGTGGCGGTGATGGTGTTGGACTACGTCACCGGCGTAGCCGACGCAGCAGTGACCGGGACCCTCAGCAGCGCAGTAGGATTCAAGGGATTGCTGAAGAAAATCTTTATACTAATACTGGTGGCACTGGCGGCCCTACTTGACAGGCTTGTGCCCGCCACCAATGGGGCGGTGCGCAGCGCGGTGTGCATGTTCTACATAGCCAACGAGGGCCTATCCATACTGGAGAACGCCGGCACGCTTGGCCTGCCGCTGCCCGAGGCGCTCAGAGGGGCCCTCCAGAAGCTCCACAACAAAGGCAACGCAATAGAAGATACCGAACCTACCGACAAAACAGCACAATAAAACAGTACAATCTCATCCCACGTTCGGGATTCCCTTTCAATAGCCCCTGCTTCGGCGGGGGCAAATCTTGTATAAAGGAGGTGTAGGCTTTTGGAGAAGCGGCCTCTTAT
>OIYV01000307.1_pt1 | contig 32034 bp, 32 predicted proteins | sample 1588251 | NCBI WGS metagenome assembly OIYV01 (sample SAMN03283282) | human gut metagenome | biome: human-associated habitat; material: feces | host: Homo sapiens | place: Peru | collected 2012
AACCAACGACACTGCGGTTAACAGCCGCATGCTCTACCGACTGAGCTAAGGAGGAACGGAACGAGTGTTATTATAAGGCATCAGGACATAAAAAGCAACCCCTTTTTCAAAAAAAGTCCGATTGAAATTTTACTACCGCCAGGCGATTGTCTAAATGGACTTCATAGACTATAATAGTCCGATGTAAACTCAAATAAAACAATTGAAAAGAGAAGTATCGTGCGGAAGCTGTGTAAGAAAATTACAGATGAACTTGCGGGTCTCAGTGTGGAAAACGGGCTGAAACGCTGCTTTTTCATGTCCGACGGCCACATATCGCGTCTTAAACGCAGGCCGGAGGGCATAACTTTAAACGGCAAAAAGGCCTATACTACGGCTACTTTATCGGCTGGCGACATGCTTTGCGCCGAGATATGCGACGGGGAGGCGGTGCGGCCAACGCCCATGGATATGCCGCTCGTGGTGCTTTATGAGGACGAGGATATAATAATAATTGATAAGCCCGCCGGTGTTGCGGTACATAGCTCCACCCGCAACCCGGAGGAGCTTACGCTGGAAAATGCTTTTTCCGCACGATTGAAGGAGGGCGAGAATTTTCACCCGGTAAGCAGGCTGGACAGGGGTACGACGGGAATAATGACGATAGCCAAGAACGGTTATATGCACCACAGGCTCAAGCGCATAATGCACACAGAGGAATTCAGGCGGGAATACGTGGGAATATCCGTAGGACGTGTGGAGCCGGAGAGCGGCAGGATAGAGCTGCCCATAGGCTTTGAGCAGGGCTCCAGATACAAGCGTGCTATCCAACCTTTGGGATCGCCTGCGCTTACTGAGTACAGAACGCTGCAATGCAACAATGGTTTTACGCTGCTGCGGCTCATACCGCATACCGGCCGCACACATCAGCTTAGGCTGCACATGTCCGCCATAGGTTATCCGCTGGCGGGAGACTGGCTTTACGGCAGGGAGGACAGGGAGCTGATAGCGCGGCCGGCACTGCATTCCTGCGAGCTGTGGCTGACGCACCCGCTGACAGGGGATAAGCTGCATATAGTGTCGCCGCCGCCGGAGGATATGCTGCGGCTGATGAGATGATAATTATAAATAGTGGAGACGGTTTTCCGCCTCCACGCTTTTTATTCGCCGACCTTTTTTATTATAACGACCTTATTATAACGACCTTATCCTTTACGGATATCTCGTATTGCGCCGAAACCTCCCATTCGGGTGTGCCGCCGATATATGAGGTGCCGTCGGGGAATGTGACGGTATGGCTTTCCGCAGATGAAAGGCTCAGGCCTATCCAGCACTCGAAATACGTATCTGACGGGTAGGTGAAGGAGATGTCGCCTACGTCTGTCAGGTAATATTCGCACTCGTCGCTTAGCGCCACTGAGGTGGGAGCGGAAAGCACGGAACGCTGGAATACAGAAACGGGACCGGCAGGGCCTGCAGGGCCGGTTTCGCCCTGAGGTCCCTGAGGGCCGGTTTCGCCCTGAGATCCCTGAGGGCCGGTTTCGCCCTGAGGTCCCTGAGGGCCGGTTTCGCCCTGAGGCCCCTGAGGGCCTGTATCGCCCTGAGGCCCTTGAGGGCCTGTATCGCCCTTTGCGCCTTGCAGCGGCCCATTATTTACCCAGACGCTGTTTATGCCGTCCCAGATATATATATCGTAAGGCTGTGCCGAGCCTATGCCGTATGCATCGCCGGCATAGGGCAGCGCTATGGCGGCCTCGAGAGCCGCCTGAGTGGCAAAATAGCCCAGCACGGCAAAGCCTGAACCGGTGTCACCCTTTGGCCCCTGAGCGCCGTCTTTACCGTCAGCGCCGTCCTTGCCTGGCGCACCGTCCTGACCGGGGTCTCCCTTAGGACCCTGCGGGCCGCGTTCGCCTGCATCGCCCTTCGGGCCGGCCTCGCCGGTCTCACCCTTAGGTCCCTGAGGCCCTGCGGGTATGCCCAGCTCTATCACCTTGGCTCCGTCCGATTCGGTTACTCTGGCGGTAGGGTCGGCGCCGCTTTGCAGCATGGTAGCGGTTGCCCTGAGCTTGGAAAGCTTGTCATACAGCGCCTCTCGGCTGTTTTCTGCCGTTTGTCTGCCCTCCTCAGCAGCTTTGGCGCTATCCATAAGCTCGTCCAGCGATGCCTTGAGGGAGGTGAGATCGTCCTTCAGAGCTTTAAGCAGAGGGTATTCGGCAGACGCCTGCACGGTGCTGCTGTTTACTATGGCTTCACGGCAGATAAAGTTGAAGCGGGCGGTGGTGACGAGGGTAGAAAGGGAAGAGTCGGAGTATACCTGAAGCTCGCATTCCACAACACCGGGAGAGAACGAGGCGGGAAAAAGGTCTATGGCGACCTTGGAAGCATCGTCGGGCGAAATCGTGATGCCGCCGTTCTGGACTCCGCTGTCCTGAAGCGAGGTAGAGCCGTCCGCGCGGGAAAATGCGGCGATTATCCTGCAGCCCGTAAGGTCTACGGGGCTGTCTCCATCCATTAGGGTAACGTTGATCCTGTTGCCGTTGTCGCCGTTCACCACGGTAAAATCCCTGTGTGAGGAGGGCCTCTTGATATCGAGATCAACGTCGAATACCTTGTTTACTGACATATTGAAACCTCCTGATTTGATTCATTAGTCCTTCGCGGAGCGAGAGCGAAGGCAGCAAAACGCATCGAACAAACGTTTCATAAGTTAAGCTTAGTGCAATTTACGTGCTCAATCAATATGAAAAACGGCAATTGGTACCGATATGGGTACTGTGCCGGACAATGTTGCACAAACGGCGCTTTTTTTTCGCCCTTAAACCGCCCGGTAGGTGCGGCAAAGGAAGAACGTCTTGAAATGCGCCCGCATTTGGGGGATAATAAAACTAAAAAATAAAGGAGCTGGCCCCATGAGCATCGCAGACAGGGTATTCATAGAGAATTGCAGGGATATAATATCAAACGGCGTATGGGATACCGACAGGCCGGTGCGCCCGAGGTGGGAGGACGGCTCCCCCGCACATACCGTAAAGCTCTTCGGCGTGGTGAACCGCTATGATCTGTCACAGGAGTTCCCCATCATGACACTGCGCAAGACAGGCTTCAGGAACGCAATAGACGAGCTTCTTTGGATATGGCAGAAGAAGTCAAACAACATACACGACCTGCACAGCCACATCTGGGATGCCTGGGCGGACGGCAGCGGCAGCATAGGCAAGGCCTATGGCTACCAGCTGGGGGTAAAGCACCACTATCCCGAAGGGGATATGGATCAGGTGGACAGGATACTTTACGACCTGAAGCACAATCCCGGCTCCCGCAGGATAATATCCAACATATACAATCACGCCGATCTTTCCGAAATGCGGCTGTATCCCTGCGCTTACAGTATGACCTTCAATGTATCTGGCAATCGGTTGAACGCCATATTGAATCAGCGCTCCCAGGATATGCTGGTAGCCAACAACTGGAACGTATGCCAGTATGCGGTATTGGTTTACATGATGGCTCAGGTAAGCGGCCTCGAAGCGGGAACGCTTATGCATGTGATAGCGGACGCGCATATTTATGACAGGCATGTGCCGCTGGTGGAGGAGCTCATCTCCCGTGAGCCCCTGGACGCGCCGAGGTTCATTATTGATAAGAGCATAGACGACTTTTACAAGTTCACCGTGGACAGCTTCTCCCTTGAAGGGTATGAGTCTCACGGCAGTATAGGTAAGATACCGGTGGCGGTGTAGCGTATGGATATTATAGTCTGCATTGACAAAAATAACGGAATAGGAAAGGACGGCGGGCTGCTTTTCCGTATCCCGGAGGATATGGCGTATTTCAGGCGTATGACCGTAAACAAGACCGTAATAATGGGCCGTAAAACGCTGGAATCACTGCCAGGGGGCAGGCCGCTGGAGAACCGCCGCAACATAGTGCTTACCCGTAATAGGGACCGCGTGCCTGATGGGGCCGACGCTGTGAGCAGTATTGATGAGCTGAAGAGGGCGATAGGGAGTGACAAAGCCTTCGTCATAGGAGGGGAAAGTATCTATGCGATGCTGCTGGATTACTGCGAAAGGGCGTATGTAACGGAAGTAGAAGCGTGCGGCAATGCCGACTGCTTCTTCCCGGATATACGGAGCATGCCTAATTGGCGTTTGGCAGAGCAGGGCGAGGAAAGGGAGCATGGCGGATTAAAATACAGATTTAACGTTTACAAAAACCACTCGATCAAAGAGCTTTAAAATAAAAACCCCCCTTATCGGGCAGTATAAACCGGAAAGGGGCGTTATTTTATGATAAAGTCTATAATATACTGGAGCAATTACGGAAGCACCCGGCGATATGCGGAGCTTTTGTCTAAAGATATGGGGATACCCGCGTCGCCGCTGCATAATGCCGGCGCTTCTGACGGTGAGGCTTTTTATCTGGGCTGCGTTATGGATGGACGCATAAGGGGATATGCCTGCGCAGCGGCGAGGTTTCGGATAGCAGGGGTCTGCGCCGTGGGCCTTGAGGAGAAGAGGGCGGATACCGTATTTGAGCTGAGAAGAAATACCGGCATTGTGGACAGCCGGATAAGGATATTTTACGCCCGCGGGGCGTTTGACAGGGATAAGCTCAGCCCTGTACACAGGCTCATGCTCAGGGGCGCAATGGAGAGCATGGAGGGAAGCGCAAAGTATGCGGCCATTCTTGAATTGATGCAAAAGGGCTGCGACTTTGTATCCGAAGAAAACATACGGCCGGCGGCGGAATGGATAATATGGCGGAATAAGACGAACGGGCAAAAATAACGCAGTATTCAGCCGCACATGGCAAGGCAGATTACGCCGGCAATACAGACGATATTGAGCAACAGCAGCAGCGGCATGCCTATTACAAAGGATTTGTGCTTTGTCTTGTGGCGGAAGGCCAGCATTCCGAAAATACCGCCCAGCGCGCCGCCCATGGCTGCAAGAAGAAAAAGCGTCCGCTCGGGTATGCGCCACTTTTTGGCGCGGGCCTTGAGCTTATCTATGCCCATCGCCATGAAGCAGGCGAAGGACATTACGGAGCACCATATTATAATTATTCCGCTAAAGGGTATCTTCATGGCCCTTCCCATCCTTAAAGAGCTCTATTCCGATAGGCTCGTCGTTCCATGGAGGCAGCTTGAGCCTGTCCCACATGCCGTATTTGTGGGTATCCGCTATGGCGTTCATTATGCGCTCGTCCGCATCCGGCATGAGCTTTGTAAAGTAACGTATTATATCCTTCATTTCCTCCCGCTTGGTATGCCCTGCCACGGGGCAGTTGGGCTTGCAGATGGGCATATCCAGCCGCTTTGCTACGGAAAGGGCATACTTTTCCGGCAGGAATATGAGCGGGCGTATTACGGATACCTGCTGCCTGTCCAGATATGTCACGGGGCCGAAGGTATTGAGGCGGCTCTCGTAGAGCAGGCTCATAAAAAAGGTTTCTATTACATCGTCCCGGTTGTGGCCCAGGGCAACGAGGTTGCAGCCGTGGGCGTGGGCGTAGTCGTTAAGCGCGCCGCGGCGGAATTTAGCGCACAGGGCGCAGGGGTGGGACTCTTGGCGGATATTGAATACGACGTCGCCTATGTCCGTTTTGAGTATCTCAAAGGGCACGCCTATGGACTCAGCGAAGTCTGCAACGGGCTGATAATCCTGATCCGATATGCCAAGATCCAGCATAACGCCTATCAGCTCAAAGGGGGTGCGGCAGAACTTCTGATAGAGCTTCAGGCCGTAAAGCAGCAGCAGGCTGTCCTTGCCGCCGGATACGCCGACGCATATCTTGTCGCCGGGATGTATCATGCGGTATCTTTCATCGGCACGTCTTATGCAGCCGAGAACACGCTTCATAATAAAAATACCTTTCAAATAACGATATACAAAGCATTATAACCCAAAAGAGGCTATTGACGCAACGCAATAGTTTGTGCTAATATATACCGCGAAAACCGAATATGCCTTATCAAGAGTGGTTGAGGGAACGGCCCTGTGAAACCCGGCAACCTGCCAATGCGGCAAGGTGCCAATTCCGTCGGCGATATGCCGGAAGATGAGCTAACGAAAAGTGAACCTCATCTGCGTATGAGGTTTTAATTTTTTATTCGGAGGAATTTTGAACCAATGAAGCGACTTTTTACATCTGAATCGGTTACAGAGGGACACCCCGATAAGGTATGCGACAGCATATCAGATGCAGTGCTGGACGCCTATCTCGCACAGGATCCCTATTCACGCGTGGCATGTGAGTGCGCCGCCACCACCGGCACCGTAATGGTAATGGGGGAGATAACCTCAAAAGGCAGCGTGGACGTTAAGGGCATAATATGCCGCACAATAGACAGTATAGGCTACAACAAGCCGGAATACGGCTTTGACTGCAACGAGCTTGAGCTGATAGTAAAGCTGGATGCACAGTCGCCCGATATAGCCATGGGAGTGGACAAGTCTCTCGAGGCCAAGGATGGGGATAACGACAGGCTGTTTTCCACCGGCGCGGGGGATCAGGGCATGATGTTCGGCTTCGCCTGTGACGAAACTGAGGAGCTTATGCCCTTGCCTATAGCCCTTTCCCATAAGCTTACCATGCGCCTTACAGAAGCACGCAAGAGCGGCGAGCTGAGCTATCTCAGGCCGGACGGCAAGAGCCAGGTCACGGTAAATTATGAGGACGGCAGACCGGTATCCGTAGACGCGGTAGTCATCTCTGCTCAGCACGATCCGGATATCCCCATGGAGCAGCTCCGCAGGGATATAAGGGAAAAGGTGATTTTGAAGGTAATACCCGAAAAGTACCTCACCCCGGAAACGAAGATATTCGTGAACCCCACCGGCCGCTTCGTGATAGGCGGCCCCAAGGGAGACAGCGGCCTTACCGGGCGGAAGATAATTGTCGACACCTACGGCGGCTACATACCACACGGCGGCGGCGCGTTCTCGGGCAAGGACCCCACCAAGGTGGACAGGAGCGCGGCCTATGCCGCACGCTACGCCGCTAAGAATATAGTGGCGGCGGGGCTGGCAAAGCGCTGCGAAATACAGATAGCCTACGCCATAGGAGTAGCGGAGCCGGTATCCGTTTACGTCGACACAAAGGGCACCGGGATAATACCCGACGACGAGATACAGAAGAAGCTTCTCAGGTGCTTCGACTTCAGGCCGGAGGCCATAATAGAGCGGCTGGAGCTGAGGAGGCCCATTTACGGAAGGACGGCGGCTTACGGCCACTTCGGCAGGACGGATATAGACCTTCCATGGGAGCATACCGACATGGCGGAGGCGCTGAAAAAAGCATAATTGCAAATGTTTTGCAAAAAGGGGCCGGCGAAGTTGATTCCCGGACCCCTTTGAGGTTATAATCTACATATAAAACAGACGAGGAGGAAGTATCAGTGGTTCGTGTCATCTTTGGCGAAAAGGGGACGGGCAATTCAAAGCGCATTATCCAAATGGCAAATGACTCGGTAGATGAAACTCAGGGCAGCGTGGTATTTATTGACGCGGAGGGCCAGTATCTTTTCGATCTCAAGCATGCGATACGCTTTATAGACGCGGGACACTACAACATAAACAGCCCCAAGATGTTCTACGGCTTCCTTGCGGGCATAGCGGCTCAGGATTTCGATCTTCAGAGGATATACGTGGATGGCTTCAGGAAGCTGGTAAAGCACCCGCTGAATGAACTGGAAGCAATGTTCGCACAGATACAGGATTTTGCGGATAAGAGCGGTATAGACATATTCATAGGCGTCAGCGAAGATGGGGGAGAAATGCCCCATTACCTGAAAAAATATGTGTGAGAACATTCATACATTCATATTATTATAAATAAATTATACGGAATTGAGCGGCACGAGTGCCGCTCAATGCTTTTATATGATATAATTAACCTTGTATTTTTGCGGGAGGTGAAATATGCCGAACATTTTTGATATATTGGGGCCCGTGATGATAGGCCCGTCAAGTTCGCATACCGCGGGGGCCGCACGCATGGGAAACATGGCCCGTACACTGCTGGGCAGCGAGCCTGTAGAGACCAAGATACATCTTCACGGTTCGTTCGCCGAGACGGGCAAGGGCCACGGCACCGACCGCGCCATAGTTGGAGGGCTGCTGGGCATGAAACCTGACGACAGCCACATACCCTTCGCTTTCGACGAGGCGAGGGAGAGGGGCTTAAAATATGAAATAGATGCTGTTGCGCTGCGGGATGCGCACCCGAATACTGCGGTGATAGAGCTTACGGGCGCAGACGGCAAGCAGCTTGTCATGCAGGCCTCATCTATAGGCGGCGGCAGGATAGTCGTCAACAAGCTGGACGGTATAGATGTGAACTTTACCGGCAATTTCAATACTCTCGTCATACGCAATCAGGACGAAAACGGCGCGGTGGCGGCGGTAACGTCCATACTCAGCCAGATAAGGGTAAATGTGGCCAACATGAGCCTCTGCCGCCATAAACGGGGAGGCGATGCGCTTATGGTTATAGAGACGGATCAGCATGTAAAACCCAATCAGGTAGAGTTTTTGAGCGAGCTTCCCGGAATAATTTCCGTGACCTATTACGACAAGGAGGAAGAGGACGATGGCTCTCGATTCGATGAAGGAAATATTTGACCAGATGGAGCGGGAGAACATACCCTTCTGGGAGGTCGTATTGCAGGCCGACATGGAGGAGCGGCAGGTGACGCGCAAGCAGTCCATGGCCAAGATGCTCATCACCTGGCAGGCGATGGAGGACGCAGCAGACACATATACCGGCACGCGAAAGAGCGTCAGCGGCCTTGTGGGCGGCGACGGCATTAAAATGCGCCAATACGCCATGCGCGGCGCCGCCATGTCCGGCGGTTATGTATGCGATGTTATAGCGGAGGCTCTCAGCATGGCGGAGTCAAACGCATGCATGCGGCGCATAGTGGCGGCGCCTACTGCGGGAGCCTGTGGAGTGCTGCCGGCGGTGCTGCTGCCCCTTTGCAATTATGAGGAGCTCACTCAGCATCAGCTTCTGGAAGCGCTGTATGTGGCTAGCGGAATAGGCGCGGTAATTGCACACCGGGCCTGTATATCCGGCGCCGCGGGCGGATGTCAGGCCGAGATAGGCACTGCTGCGGCCATGGCGGCCGGGGCGCTGGTAGCCATAAAGGGCGGCACGGGCGCGCAGATAGGTCACGCGGTGGCCATGGCCCTGAAGAACCTAATGGGCCTTATATGCGACCCTGTGGCAGGCCTTGTGGAGGTGCCCTGCGTGAAGCGCAACGTAATAGGCGCGGTAGACGCGGTCAGTGCCGCAGATATGGCCCTTGCAGGTGTGGAGAGCCGCATACCCGTGGACGAGGTGATAGACGCCATGGGCGACGTGGGCAGGCGCATGCCTGTGGAATTCAGGGAGACAGCCCTGGGCGGCCTTGCCACGACGCCTACCGGTCAGAAGATAAAACACTGCATGAATAAAAAAGAAGAATAAAAGCATATTCCCGGCAGCTTGCCGGGCTGTTTTTTTGCCGCAAAGTGGTGTAAAAAGACACTTTGGGCGCCCTTTATTTGACTAACACAGATAAAATTGGTAAAATACGCATAACAATGAGGTGGCGAAGCCAATTATTTTCGGAGGTAATTGCCAATGAGGTCCTTTCCAAGGACGATACTATACGCGGTAGCGGGAGTGCTTGTCATAGCGCTGATATCCTCCGCGCTTACCATGATCATAATGAACAGGACGTCTGGAGACAGGGTGGTGATGTCGGCTGAAGAATACTCTGAGTTCAGCCAGATAGCGGCGTTGGACGACGTGATGGACAGCATTGAAAAAGAATACTACGCCGAGGTGCCCTCCCGGGAAAAGATGATAGCGGGGGCGGCAAACGGCATGCTGGACACGCTCGACGATCCATACGCCAGATATTACACCGCCGAGGAGTACGAGGAGTACCTTGCCGCCATAAACGGAGAGTACTACGGCATAGGCCTGCTGGTAGGTCAGCCGAACGAGACGGGTTCCGAGGTGCTTGAGGTCTATCAAGGCAGTACGTCGGAGAGCGCCGGCATAAAGGTGGGCGACATCATAACCGCCGTGAACGGAACCAACGTGGCTAATATGGATCAGGACGATCTAAGGGCATTGATAGACGCAAAGAAAGCTGATGGCGTGCTGCTTTCCATACTGCGGGGCAGCGAGACGCTCGAAATAACCGTCACCGGCAGCAATATAACGGTAAAGCACGTGGATTCAGCTCTTTTTAACGACAGGACCGGATACGTCTATGTGAGTATGTTTACGGGCAACTGCGCTGATGAGTTTGAGAACGCGATAAAGGATCTTAAGAGCCGCAACATGAAGTCGCTTGTGATAGACCTGCGCAACAATCCCGGCGGTTCGCTGGATATAGTCGTAAGGATAGGCGAGATACTGTTGGGCAAGGGTATGCGCATCGTGAGCGTTGGCCCTACGGATTCCACAGAGGAAACGGTATATGACGGCAAGGGCAGCGCCATAGGCGTGCCTGTAGCGGTTATAGTGAATGAGAACTCCGCATCGGCCAGCGAGATACTTGCGGCGGCTATACAGGAAAACGAGATAGGCGTAGTTGTGGGGACCAACACATACGGCAAGGGTGTTGTGCAGACCACGTCATACATAGAATCCACCGGCGGCTGGCTCAAGATCACTACCGACGCTTATTACACCCCCAACGGCAACAACATAAACGGCGTGGGAATTTCACCCGATATTTTAATGGAGCTGCCGGAGCAGTATCACAGAATGGCCATACCGGAACTCGTAAAGAACCACCAGAAGGAGGACACTCAGCTCTGGGAGGCACTTGACTACGTACGGGAAAGGGCCAACGAGGTATCGTAAATAAACAATACTCTTTTAGAGAGGAGCTTTATATGCAGCTTAGCGAGCTTATAAAAAAAGATCCTGTAATCGAGCGCGTTGCAAAGGCGGAGGAGGTCATCTGGTTTAATCCGGGCCTTCGGTGCCGGGACGCCGCATTTGAAGGCATCAGCCTTACCATGGCGGACATTGACGACGCCGAGGCGCGGCTCAGGCGCTTCGCACCCTTCATAATGCTCTGTTTCCCTGAAACTGCAGGCAACGGCGGCATTATAGAATCCCCTCTCACCGAGGTCGAGCATATGAGGCGGCGGCTCAACGGACACGGCGGCGGCATAGGCGGCAGGCTGCTCCTCAAGCGGGACAGCGACCTTGCCATTGCGGGCTCCGTAAAGGCACGGGGCGGCATATACGAGATACTAAAGCACACAGAGGAGATCGCCCTCGAAAAGGGCCTTCTCAGTGGATATGACGATGACTATGCGAAGCTGGCCGGCAACGAGTGCCGCAGGGTGTTTTCGCAGTACACCGTGCAGGTGGGTTCCACCGGAAACCTTGGCCTTTCCATAGGAATAATGAGTGCGGCGGTAGGGTATAAGGTAATAGTACACATGTCCGCCGATGCCAAGCAGTGGAAGAAGGAGCTGCTGCGAAGCAAAGGCGTGAAGGTAGTGGAGTATAAGTCGGACTATTCAGAGGCGGTGAAGCGGGGCAGGGAGCTGTCCGACGCCGATCCCATGAGCTACTTTGTGGACGACGAGAATTCCGTCGCGTTGTTCCTGGGCTATGCAGTAGCGGCTAAGCGGCTGAAGGCACAGCTTGAGGATATGGGCATAGAGATAGACGAAAACAGGCCGCTGATAGCTTACATACCCTGCGGTGTAGGCGGCGCACCGGGCGGCATAGCTTTCGGGCTCAGGCTGCTCTTTGGGGACGATGCTCATGTATTCTTCGTAGAGCCTACTCAGGCGCCTTGCATGCTGCTTGGCATGGCAAGCGGACTGAACAATAAGATATGCGTGCAGGACGTGGGCCTTACAGGGCTAACTCACGCCGACGGACTTGCAGTAGGCAGACCCTCAGGTTTCGTGGGCGGCGTAATGAAGACGCTGCTTGCGGGCGAAATGACGGTGGAGGATTATAAGCTGTACGATTATATGCGGGCGCTGCTGGATACCGAGGGCATATTCATAGAGCCTTCCTCCTGCGCCGCGTTTGAAGGCCCTATGAAGCTCTGTTCAAGGGAAGGGGAGGAATACATAAGGCGGCACGGCCTTGAGGATAAGATGCAAAACGCCATACATATCCCATGGGCCACAGGCGGCAGGCTGGTGCCGGAAGAAATAAGAAAAGAGTACATGAGTACCTATCTAAAATAAAGAGGCGCATAGAGCGCCTTTTTATTTTGCGTAAGTGTCAGTCTGCACTGTCATCGTGGTGGCGTATGCCGTCACGACGGAACAGCAGCGATATGCCCCATACTCCTGCAAGGCCTACAAGCGTATAGATAATGCGGGCGAAGGTGCCGCTCATGCCGCCAAAGAGGCTGGCCACAAGGTCAAACTGGAAGAGGCCCACCAGGCCCCAGTTCAGCGCGCCTATGATGACGAGTATAAGTGCCAGTGTATCCATATGATGTCTCCTTAAAACTCCTTTGCTTTGATGGGCTTATTCTGCCCGGCAGGATACACATAATACGAGGGAAATAATGGCTTTTATTTTTTCTTTGGATAAAATATTTCTATTTCAAACTTATCGAAATCCACCGGCTCCATAAAGTCGTCTGCACGGAACACCACGCGGGAGAAGTCCTCCAGCTCCTTTAAATGCTTTTTGAGCATAACGGGGCGGGAGAGATCAAGCTCGTGGCAGAGCGGGCCTATGAGCTCGTCCCATTCATCTGCCATGCCGCGCGTAAGCCCAGCGTATTCGATCGTGTGCTGTCGTATTATTTCATTGTTCTTACGAACGGTTCCCCAAAGCTTCATGCTGTCTGCTCCTCATTTCAGGGTAAAGATCAGGGCGGCGTTTCCGCCGCCCCATGTAAAGTATCTTTAAATCAGTTCTTGGTGATGTACTGCTGGGATACGAACAGTATCTTGCCGTTGTACTCTATCATGCTCCAGCCGCTGCCCATATCCTTGACGAAAGCGACCGCGGTGCCGTTTGCAAGCTGCATCATGGCGGTGCCGCTGGTGCTGGGCGAGAGCCTTGCGTTGAGGCCGTCGGTGTTTACGGTGGCGCTGGTAGTGGTATAGGAGGCGATGTCGCTCACCTTGGTAAGGTACTTGCCGGATACGTAAGCCGTGGTGTTGTTGTAGGCGATCTTATACCAGCCGTTGCTGTCCGCGCTTATAACGTAAACCTTATCGCCGCCGCCCAGCTGGCCGAGTACGTCGGATGTATCGACCGCGTTGGCGCGGACGTTTATGCCATCGGTGTTGGCATAGTAGATGGATTTTGCATCCCCGACCTTGGCGGGTGTGGTCGCTGCGGTAGTTCCGCCGCCTGTGGGCGCGGTGGTGCCGCCGCCGGCAGTGTTGTAGTCGACGGTGAAGGTCTTGCGGTTGATGGCGTAGCCGTTCTTGCGGGCCTCCACGTTGAGGGTGGTGGTTCCGGCCTCGGTTATGGTGTAGGTATAGGTGAAGGAGCCTGTCTCATCCACGGGAACGGCCTCATCGTTTACGTATATGCCGGCGGTCGTATCCTGCACAACGCCCGCTATCTCAACGACCGGGTTGCTGACCGAGAAATTCTCGGTGTTGGGGCTGGTAACGGTCATGTCTATGGTGGGTATGCTGATAAGGATGGGGTTGGCGAAGGTAACGGGTTCGCTTTCGCCCTTCTTATTTATGACGGTAATATTGGGGGTAACCGCCAGGTAGCCGTCTGCGGTGAGTTCATCGGGATCCACAGGCTCGCTGGGGATCCAGAGCTGCTCGGGAATGCCAAAGGTGACGGACTTGCCGGATATGGGTTCCTCTTTTACAATGGAGCCTCCCTCGAAGCGCACTATGCTCTTCTTCTTGGCGTACACGGTGATGTTGTAAGCCTTATCGCCGGAGGCGGTGGTAGTCTCCTCAATCTTTGCTTCGCCGGTGACGGAGGACTTGCCGGAGCCTATTCCGCCGCTTACGAGCTTGATTACGCCGAATACGATAGCGCCAAGCAGCAGTATGCCGCCAAGTATCATGGCCAGAAGCTTGATGTTGAGGCTGCTCCTCCTGCGGCGGGAGGGCTGGCTCTTCCTGGGGGCGGAGGCGCGCGGAGCGGTACGGGAGACGGGGCGCTGTGCCGGAGCAGCCTTCTTATTGCCGCCGGCGCGCTTGCTGCGCCTGTCGTCGGTCTCCGTGTAGTCATAAGAGAACATTCTGTCGTCTATGGGATCGGCATATTTTATGCCGCTCTTGGATGGCTGCTGGGGGGTGGAATATGAACCGGACCAGGCGGAAGAAGCGGCGGATACTGCCGCTGCGGGCGCAGCAGCGCCTATCCTTGCGCCGCATGAGTTGCAGAAACGCTGGCCTTCAGCAAGCCGCGCGCCGCACTTGGGGCAGACGGGGCCGGACTGTACCGCGGACTGACGGGGCTGCTGAACGGGCTGAGCGGGCTGAGCGGGCTGAACCGTCTCCTCGGCTTTGCCGTTCAAAAAGTCCGCGGGTATATCGTTTTCTGAAATAGTATTGGCGTTGAATTCGGGTTTTGCCCAAACGGGGGAGCGAACGAAGCTGCGGGGGGAGGCTGGAGCCTCTGCGCCGTTATCGGCATTGTCGCTGCCGTGCAGGGGAGCGGAACACTTTTTGCAGTACTCGAGGTAGTCCTCATTGTTGGTGCCGCATACCTTACATATCATATAAAAATCCTCCTACAAGGTTGTGGTCAAGGGACAAGGGGGCATATTGCAGCCGCCGCCGTTGACTTTGCATATCTATTCGAAGATAATTATACCAAATTGCAATGGGGAATGAAACACTTTTCAAATGATAATTATAAACAAACTTTAAATTATATATGGCACATAGCCGAAATATACTGCCCGTGGTATAATCAACTAAAGTTTTATAAAACCGTTTATGGAGGTAGCCCGTGAATCGTATAATCGCGGCGCTTATGGCGCTCATACTTATAATGACCGCAATATCTGCGGCAGGCTGCGAAGCAAAGGAGGATCCCTACAAGGGCTACTGTACGGACGGGGAGCTTGCGGGCGGCGCCGCCCTTCAGAACGCCAACGCAAAGTCCGTCACCGTGTCCTGTGAGGGCGACGTTGTGCGCATAAGGCTGGAGTTCTATGTGGGCAGCCGTATGAGCGGCGGCAGCGAGGAGGCGGAGGCCTCCACGGTGCCGGCGTATAAGGTGTACAGGCTGGGTTACCCTTCAAGGCTGGCGGTGGAGTTCAACGACCTGGAGTATGCCGACTTTGCCCGGACAGAAACCGAATGCGCAGGCTGTGTCCAGGGAGCTTTTGTGCACAGGATCATGGAGGAAAAGAAGGCGTGCATATACTTTCAGCTTTCCGCCGATCCCGCGTTCAAGGCCTTCGCCAGCGGCAATGTGCTGGAGATAGAGATCAAGCCCGTAGCGGAGGCGGAAAAAAAGAAAAGGAAGAATGAAAAACCCAAGTATCAGGTCACGGCGAACGCCTATGACGACTACTGCGAGGGCAAGCTGACTGCTGACGGCCTTACCCCTACGCTGGACGCGGATAAGTGCGACGTACTGCTTATATCAGGCGTTATGGATTCAGACATAGCAGCCGAGATGTTTATTAAAGACATAGTCGATAAAAACATCTCCGCCGTCCAGGAGGAGTGGACCATAATAGAGGCGGATAAGCATAAGCTGCCCCAGTATGACGATACGCTTGTATACAAAGCCGCTTACTCCCAAAATGTTCTGCGCAGCACGGATGGCAATGTGGAGAGCGCAGAGGTACTCATACCCGATGGGTGGTATCTGACACAAATACCGAAACGCGCGGGAGGCGGCGCACTTTATACAAAACGTATAAAGGAAAAGGACGCTTCGGGCGACTATACCGGCGAAAGACTGTACATAAGAAATGATGACGGCACATCTGAGGAATTCATGGACTATGGCTTCGAAACCATAGAGAGCGCGGAGTTTTCTCCCGATGGAAGAAAGCTTGCGCTGCTTGAGCGGGCGGCGGAAGCCACCAACCTTTACATAATAGACGTGGAGGCCGAGGAGGTGCTGACCGACCTTACAGATGTGGGCTTTGGCGACTCGGTAAGCGCCTATACGTGGGACGATATAGGAACTACCCTTTACGCCGTAAGCGGCACGGATTCCATGACCATACATCAGTACGACTTTGACGTACCCGATGAGAGCAAGCGCCATTCCATAGTGGAAAAGAACGGCGCGGATGAGGGCAGCATAGCCTTTGCAGACGGGCGCATATACTTCGTACAGGGTGACATGGAGAACGGCGATATGATATACAGGGTAAAGTGCGACGGCGGTGTGCGCAGGCAGTTCACCTACGGAAGCCTGTTTGCTCTTTCCGGCAATAAGGAATATATGGCTATAAACGCGGAGAGCGGGGCTGCGGCATCCAGCACAGGCAGCGAAAAGCTCAGGATATACGAAATGGATTCAGGCAACAGCATACCTGTATCCAACGAGTTCGGCGCTCAGGAATTCGTATGGTCCAGGGACGGTTCGAGGCTGTATTACTTCGAGAACAGGCTGTCGGGTGACGAGGAGAACGCCGAGGAGGGCAGCTCCAATAACGATGAGTATCCGTATACGCTTTGGGTGTATGATCTGGTTGAGGGCAAGAACCGCAGAGTGGCGGATATGCCAACCACAGCCATATTCCCCGGCGATTCACCGGAGATACTGTATTTTAATTTCAACGACAGCGATACCATGGGCGAGAAGATAAGGGCCACGTATATCCTCGACGCCGGCCGTATCGCGTCGTAAATCAGAATATGGACATACGGGCGCGTTAGGTGTAGAATAATAAAGCCAAAAGGCAAAAAACAATTGAATAGTCAAAAGGCGCAGAGTAGGACGCCGCGCGTTGTTCAGAGGCAGAGCAGGATAGTTGCTTCGGACTCAGTGCTCCGGGGACGGGGAGTTGTCCCGGGGACGAAAAGCCAGATGGCTTACGGTGCGGCATCCGCATCCCGCTGCTGCATAAAGGAGAATTGCCTCCTCTATGTGGTGAAAACTATCAAAGGAGGTAAGTTCTATGGAAAAGACAAGGAACAGCGCAAACGTAGACCCAAGGACAAGACGTCTCGCTTTTTGCGCGCTGTTTACGGCGCTGGGCGTGGTGCTGGGAGGGCTGCTCAGCATACCGGCGATGCCGCTGGGCAGTTATACGCTGAAGATAGGCTTAGGCGTGCTGCCGGTAATAGTGACGGCGGTGCTGTATGGGCCGCTGTACGGCGGAACGGTAGGGGCGTTGACGGATCTTTTGCAGGCGCTGATATTCCCCAAAGGGGCCTATATGCCGTGGTTCACAGTAATAGGGGCGCTTTTCGGGGTGATCCCCGGTATGTTCTTCATAAAGGGCCAGAAGCCTACGCTGAAGCGCATATTCGCAGCTGTGTTTTCAGGACAGATGGTTTGCAGTGTGGTGCTCAATACGCTTCTGCTCATGTGGCTCTACGGGTCTCCGTGGCAGATCGTATATGCGAGGTTAATAAATCAGGCGGTGATGATACCGCTGTATACCGCCCTCGTGTATTACGTGGTAAAGCTTATGGATAAGTGTGGGATTATATAAACCCGGATAAATGTGCATACTTTTCCGTATATGGAAAATACATATACGGAGGATAAGACAATATGCTTCTGGGCTTGAGGGAAAAGAAAAGGGAACAGGGCAAAACAGAGGATATACGCCGTGCCATGGAACAGTGGCAGGAGGCCGAAAGGTACTTCAAGAGCGTATCCGATACCGACCTTGTGGATTACGCGGTTTTCGAGATGGAGGCTGCGAGAAGGAAATACATGCTGCTCCTTAAGCGCTATGCAGAGGAGCGCAAATACGGGGAGTAGAAAGAGATAATGCCGGAAACGCTCATCATGTTTGGGATAGGTATACTTATGGTGTGGGTCATATGCAAGATCTTCGCATGGCCCCTCAAGATACTTTTCAAGCTGGTGATAAACGCCGTTATGGGCGCTATCGTGCTGCTGGTAATAAACATAATCGGCAGCGCGGTAGGCTTTACGCTGCCTATAACCGCCCTTACGGCGCTGCTGGTCGGGCTGCTCGGCGTGCCGGGCGTAGTGCTCATAGCGCTTTGGGTGCTTTTAATGTAGAATTGCAGAATTGCTTCCCTTGCCGTGCGGGGGAAGCTTTTTGCGCATGGGAGTGCGAAGAATGGAAGATTATATCAAAGCATTGCGAAATATGGTAGACTCCTCTGGCCGAATAGTGTTCTTTGGCGGCGCGGGGGTGAGCACGGAGAACGTTCAAAAGTTCGTAAATTGAAAACCCAGTATTTGTGCGGGTTTGACGTGAGTTTCCCGCCCACGAAAAAAGGACTGATACTAATGCACTCAAAAAAGAACAACGTTAAAGAGCGTTGATACTATATATGGAAGGGGTCATTGACCAAAAAACTTTGATGAGATACTGGCATGTATAGAGGTTCAGCACGAAGATAATCTTCCGCCCATTCTGTTCAATTTTGAGCTTAGTTGCAGGAGTTTTATTCATTAGTAATCATAAAAACATAGGAAAGGAAAACATATGAAAGAGAATAAATCGAACTTAACAACTCCGCAATATCATAAACCGGAATTTGACGAGCTTATTAAGAAACATTCGAAGCATATCTCAATTCCTGCAAAGAAGGTTTTCCTTGAGCCGGGAACGGTACTTAGTGGTGTGTATTATGTGGCCAAAGGTCGTACAAGGCATTATATGGCAGCACCAGATGGGACCGAAAAGATTCTTTACACATTAACAAAAGGCTGGTTTTTTGGCGAGACTCCATGCAGCTTACAGAAAGCGACAGGTCTGTTCTCCAAAACAGAAACAGATTCTCTTATTTATATTATTCCAATGCACGAATATGAGGTCTTGCTAGATACGAATAAAGAATTTCGAAACGCAATACTTGAAAGCTGTTGTTATAAGATGCTTATTATGCGACACGAGATTGGTAGTTTGAGTTTCAACTCTTCACGTCACCGGCTGATGCGTCTGCTCTGCACACTAGCAGATACAGAAAAGGTAATTGATGAGATCTGGTATGAGGTGAGTACCAGATATACTCAAAACGATTTGTGCATAATTACTGGATGTGCACGGATTACCATAGCCAAAGTCATTAGTGATCTTACAAGCGAAGGAATTATTCGCACAGTGAACCGAAAAATTCAAATTAAAATAGAGAAGTATGATGAGTTTATTGAGTGGACAGAATTGATAGACTAGCCACAATAATTATATAAAAACATATAAAATATATTTTTATATAATATATAACATAATATCGTTTGCTCCTTTCATGTCTGGTATAATGTGAGCAGTTAATAAGAGGATATATCCACAAAAGACTTCCTCTGTTGCAACTCAATAATTCCATGCGAATATTTCTGGCATTGATCAGACAGATGTGAAAATTCTTCACATAATAAATATGCAAGAATTATATATAAAGGAGTTACGAAACAATGAGACCTTATGGTTCTTGGGTTGCAATACCCACACCCTACAACAATGACAAAACTATCGATTTTGGCGGGTTTGCCACTATTGTAGATTTTCACATTCAGCATGGTACTAATATGCTGTTTTGTCTTGGATCTGCTGGTGAAGCCACCATGATGACAGTGGAAGAACGCAAGCGGGTAGTGCACGAGATGGTGAAGATATGTAGGGGACGTATCCCCATATTCTTCGGCTCGACACTTTCTAATACCAAAGCTACTGTGGACTTTGCACAGTATGCAGAGTCCGAAGGTGCAGATGGACTTATTTTTACCGCTCCGAATTATTTGTTACCACCTCAAACCGCTATAAAGCAATTCTTTATTACAGTGATGCAGTCTGTAAGTCTTCCAGTTGGCATATATAACAATCCTAGCCGCACAGGTGTAAACATTTCGCCGGAAACAATTGAATTTCTTGCTGACAATTGTACAAATTTTGTTGTAGATAAGGAAGCTATGTCTAACGTAGCTCAGCTTGTAGAAGTTCGCCGCAAGGTGGGCGACAGAATAAATTTACTATGTTGCGATTATCCACAATACTCAATTCTTATACCTACTCTTGCTCTGGGAGGAAATGGTGCTGCTAATATAAGTGGCAATATAATACCTGAGGAAATGGCTCATATGGCTAGACCTTGGACGAGTACAGAAATAGCTGAAGAATGCCGGAAGACATATTTTGAGTATTATGATTTAATGAAGGCTCTGTATTGGTTCTCTAATCCTATCGTAATAAAAGCTGCTATGAAACTTATGGGCCTTCCTTCTGGTGGATTGAGAGAACCCTACCAAGAGTTGGCAGGCAAAAAGCTTGACGAATTGAAATCTTTACTCAACCACTATGGAATAATAGAAAAATATGGGGTTAATTAAGATGAGCAATGCTATTGTTGTAATAGGTGGTGTAGCTGCAGGTATGAGTGCTGCCAGTAAGGCAAAGCGCGTTTGTCCTGATGCAATGGTTTCGGTATATACTGAAGAACCATATATTTCCTACTCCGCTTGCAGTCTACCTTATTTTGCAAAAAATCTTATTACGGAAGAAAGCCAACTCATAGCACGTACCCCTGATCAGATGAAAGTTCGTGGTGTAGATGTATATACAAATTGTCGTGTTACTGCTATACACCGTGATACGAAGTCAATAACAATTGAAAACAAAGATGGACATCGAGAAGATGTGAATTACGATCGACTTGTAATTGCTACTGGGTCAAAAAACATAGTGCCCAATATACCTAATGCTAAGGCTAAGGGTGTGTTCACAGTAAAAGGAATACCTGATATACACACTATACGAGCCTATATTGCAGATAACGGATGCAGAAAGGCAGTTATAATCGGAGGGGGATTTATTGGGCTTGAAATGGCGGATGCATTATTCTGTCTAGGTATGAAAACAACCGTGATTGAAAAGGCTCCACAAATCATGTCTATACTCGATGAGGACATTGCGGGACATATATCGGATTATTTAGTTCATTCAGGTTTAAACATACATTGTAATACCGGGGTCGATGGTATAGTGACTGATGATAATGGGAAAGTATGTGCGGTGCATACAGAAACAGGAGATTTTGACGCTGATATTGTCATAATGGCCATTGGCCTTTATGCCGATACCCAAATTGCCGCGGAGGCAGGCATCGAGTTAGGTTTTAAGAAAGCCATTCGCGTAAATGAACGCATGGAAACAAACATACCTAATATTTATGCTGCGGGAGACTGCGCTGCTACAAAAAACCTTGTTACAGGTCAAGAAACATGGATATGTTTAGGTACGGTTGCCAATCGTAACGGAAAGGTTGCGGGAGAGAATGCTGCGGGGGGCAATGCAGCATACGAAGGCCAAATAGGAACTACGGTCTTCAAATTGCTGAATAAAGAGGCTGCAAAAACCGGACTGAGTATGAGAGAAGCAAAGCTTGCAGGTATAGATGCTTGGGATACTGTCATCAATAGTAATACAAGAGCATCAGGTTATCCTGGGCGTGGGTCTATTATAGTAAAGCTTGTTGTGGAACGTGATACCAATAGATTGATTGGCGGCCAAATATTTGGCGATGACGGTTCCGCAAAGCGTATAGATGCAATAGCGGCATACGTACAACTAAAACAGAATGTGCATTCCCTTGCAAAGTTAGATATGGGATATGCCCCTCCGTTCAGCCCCGTGTGGGATCCTGTTCTTGTAGCTGCAGCGCAGGCAGCGAGTAAAAGCTACCAAATAAGATAAATAATTCTGTAAAATATAGAAATATTGTAAAAGGAGATATCATCTATGAAACTTTGGGGTTGTAAAATTTTTACTGGAATTGCCGGTAGCACCATTGACTTTGGCGAAGTCGAATTTGCTGATGGCAAAATTACAAAAGTATCCGCACTGCATAAGGACGCGATAGTACCAGAGTTCAGTAAAGAAGTAATAGACGCGAGAGGCAAGTTTGTTATGCCCGGTATGATTGATTGCGAATGTCATCTCGTACAGGATGCAGGTCCCAGTGCCTTTACGCGCATTTGGAATGGTACTCTTACTGAGTCCATGTTTAACACGATGCGCAGCGCGGAAAGGTATTTACGACGCGGCTTTACAACAGTTCGAGACTGTGGCGACAAACAATATGAGACCGTGTTTCTTCGCGACAAAATAAATGAAAAGAAGGCTCGTGGCCCTCGAATTATTTGTTGCGGCATGTTTATACGCGTTACAAAAGGTCACGCTACTGGCTGGGAAGTTGATGGGCCTTACGAAGCAAGGAAGGCTGCTCGTGAAGACCTTAGCCACAAGATTGACTGGGTGAAGATTGTTGTTGAGAGCAGTAGTGTGATAAAGACACAACATGAAGCAGGAGCGTTACAGATGTTGCCCGATGAGATTGAGGCTATTTGCACTGTTGCTCATAACTATGGTAAACAAGTAGCAGCGCATGTACACACAGAACGTGGCATTGTAAGCGCTCTTACCTGTGGTGTAAGAACAATCGAACATTGTACTGCACTCACTCCTATAGTTGTAAATATGCTAAAAGAAAAGGACGCGTATGGTATAACTACATTTACTCCGTATGCCAGAATGGCGGTGGATACATCTGGAATAACTTCACCTGGTATGCATGAATACTGTGATCGGGTTATGGAAACAAAGAGTCGCTATTTTGCAGATGCCATTAAAAACGGTGCAAACCTGGCTTTCGGTACTGACGCAGGTGCTCCGCTCACTTATCATGGAGATTCTGGCTATGAGCTTGCATGTATCATGAAATACGGAATGATAGATGCAGAGCATGCTCTTGAATTTGTTACCACAAAGGCAGCAAGGGCTTTGCAGCTCGATGACTCACTCGGCGAGCTCCAGCCAGGCTATGTAGCGGATATTAAGGTGATTAACGGTGATCCGACCAAGGATATTTACGTGTGTGATGACGTTGCATATGTGTTTAAGGAAGGTGAATTGGTATGCGTGGACAACCAGTTGCTTGACGTGAATAACCGTCCCCTTTGGGATCGTGAGATTCTGACTGAAGTAACCAAGCCTATTCCTGAGAAGGCCTAATATGCCAGATCAGCATAGAGTAAAATAGAATTATAAAGGAGAAAACATGAAAAACACATTCAGAAGAGTACTTGCATTGTTATTTGCCGTCGCTATGCTTATTGGTACAATCGGTTGCAGCAGCAAAGCTCCTAGCGAAACCGAAACACCTGAAGAACCGGTAGTTTCTAAAGAAGTTGCTACCGAACCAGCCGAAGATGTACATCTGGAAATTATGTGCTGGGCTGGCTCAAATCAGGAAGTTGTGCCAACAGCTGTTTGTGAAGCATATGATGAGGCTGCAGACAATGTAACGATTAATGTTACCTCAGGTCAAAACGCTACATTATATCCGCAGATGGTTGCCGCGAGGCAGAACACGCCTGAGTCTCCCCTGTTCAACATGGCTTATATGAACGGCTTCTCCACTGTTCAGGGTACTACTGATGATTTGTGGGTTGCTCCCAACCTGGATAACATTCCTAATGTACAGAACATTCTTGAAGCATATCGTCCTGAGCAGGGTGACCTTGGTATAACCTGGGCGCTTAGTCCCATGACCATTTTCTATAATCCTGAGAAGGTAAGCACTCCCCCTACCTCTTGGGCAGATTTGTGGAATGAAGAATATAAGGGGCATGTAGCTGTTTGGGATAATCTGTTCTACAGTTTTCTTGTGCCTACCGCGCGCGTGTTGGGCGGAGATGAGAATGACATGGATGCGGCTTTCGAACTTTGGGCAGAGCATACTGATCAGTTCTATTCTATTTTTACCTCTGTTGATCAGCTTAAAAACCTCTTCATCTCTGAAGATGTATGGATTGCTCCTTTCTTCGTGGGCATGGCTCTTAGCTGGGAAGAGGAGGGTATTCCTGTAAAAGCTGCTGTACTCGACGAAGGTTGCGTAGCGTTCCCCTACATCCTTCAGACTTGTGCTGGTTCCTCTGATGCTCAGCTTGCCGAATGTGAGAAAATTATTAACGAGCTGTTGGATAAAAAGAACATAGAAGAGTATATTGTGGTTTCGCCCGTTGTTCCTGTAATGGACGGTATTGAGCTTCCCGATTACCTGAAAGATAACTACTTCTTCAGCACCGAATGTACCGAGAACGCAATGATTCTTGATTGGAATGTTTGCGCAGGCAATGATGCAGCTTGGCGAGAACGCTGGGAAACTGAAATTAAGTCTCAATTCTAACCTCTTTTACAATTTTTTATTATAGTGAGCAGGCTGAAGCATATTCAGCCTGCCAGCTGTAAAAATGTGAATGTCATGAGCCGTGACATTTTATGGTAGTAGTTCAATTATATAAACAAATAATTTTGATAAATAATAGGGGGATAATCCTCATGTCCAATGTTGATGTAGTGAATGTCAGCAAGCAGTTTGGAAATGTTATTGCGGTAAAAAATGTCAGTTTCAACATACGCGAAGGCGAATTTTTCTCTCTGCTAGGTCCAAGTGGTTGTGGGAAGACCACACTTTTGCGCATGCTGTCCGGTCTTGAATTCCCAACCACCGGAAATGTTCTTATTGGTAGTAAGGATGTAACCTATGCTTCTGCATATAAACGCCCTACCAATCTCGTATTTCAACATCTAGCTCTATTTCCTCACATGAGCGTATATGACAATATTGCCTTTGGTTTAAAGATGTCCCATGTCGATAAAAAAGAGATGGCTAGTCGCGTTGCCGATTCGCTGCGTCTTGTAGACCTCGAGGGATATGATAATAGACGCCCGAGTCAGCTTTCAGGAGGACAACGACAGCGTGTTGCTATTGCTCGAGCTTTGGTCAACAGGCCAGAGGTTCTGCTTTTTGACGAACCTTTAGGTGCACTAGACCTAAAGCTTAGGTTACAATTGCAGGGTGAGCTCAAAGCATTACATAGAAAAAGTCAGATTACATTTATTTACGTTACTCACGATCAAGGCGAAGCAATGGCTATGAGCGACCGTATAGCCGTAATGCAAAAGGGACATATTCATCAGATCGGCACCCCTAAGGAAATATACTCTCATCCTTGCGATTCCTTCGTGGCCAATTTTATAGGTGACACTAACCTGCTAAAGGCCACTTATGTAGGAGAGGAAAACGGCAAAAATATATACAAGGTGAAAGACGGATTTGTTGTAAAGTGTTCCAAGGGGCCGAATGAAAAAAACTCCGAAATAACACTGTCCATACGCCATGAGCTTATAAAACTTGGTCATGATGCAGAAGCACTGGATAATTGTATACGGTGCCGTATCGAAGACGTTACCTTTGCAGGACAAATGGTAAAATATGTGATTTATATAGATGGAATCTATATGACAGCAAGTGCAATCAATACAACGACCTCGGAAATATACGAATATGGTTCTGAGATACTTGCCGGATGGGGTTCTGGTGATGTCGTTGCGCTAGATAAATAGCTTTACAGGAGCTGCTTATGAAAAACAATAGGGTTTCCATGATATTCAGAAAAATGACTCCGTGGTTGTTGCTTGTGCCAGCACTTGCGTTATTGATATGCATATTTGCTGTAGCAATTGTTAAGTTCCTGAATTATAGCCTTTATGGCTTCTCCCAGGGGGTTATCGTATACTCGCGTTCATTTGATAATTATATTTCTTTCTTTACGGATAAATACACGATGAACGTGCTGCTCTATACAGTACGACTAGCTGCAGAAACTGCTGGTATTGCCTTCCTTATAGGATATCCCGTGGCATATGCATGTACGCGACTTAGCAGTACAACATTGCGAAAAATTATGATAGTGATGGTATTTTTACCGTTGGTAACAAGTGTGGTTGTTCGCTCGTATGGTTGGTTTATAATACTTTCTACCAAGGGCGTTATTAACTGGTTTTTACAGGTGCTTGGCATTATAGAAAAGTCTCTTAATCTTGTTTACAACAAAGGCGCCGTACTAGTGGGCAATGTGCACGTCTTGCTACCATTTATGGTATTTCCAATATTGAGTTCGCTTTCAAGTATGGATCCTGCAGTTAAGGAAGCGGCCTTCGACTTAGGGGCAAGTAAATTGAGAAGGTTTTTGAATGTGACTTTTCCGCTGAGTCTCCCCGGTGTGCTGAACGGTATACAGGTAGTGTTTACTCTTGCGATTAGTTCTTATGTGACTCCTGTGCTGTTGGGCGGAGGCAAGGTATCTGTACTTTCCCGAATGATCTATGATGATACGATAGGTATGGATTGGCCAAGCGCAGCAACATCTGGCGCAATAATGCTATTAATGGCCTTTGTGATAATGCTTCTGTTCAATAGGCTTGAATATTTCGTGCGCACTGAATGATGGCGAAAGAAAGGTGAAAGCATATGAAACAGCAAAAAGACAGGATAAACACAGTATTGACGATATTCTGCATAATTGTAATACTATTTATCATTGCACCGCTTATAATAGTCGTAGTTAACTCTTTTAATGCCGCTTCTTATAACGTTTTTCCGCTTAAGGGCTTTTCTATACAGTGGTATGAAAAGATGGCAGGATATAGCAAGTTTCTTACTGGTGCTAAAAACAGCATAATTACAGGCTTATGCGCTGTTGGATTAGGACTTTTAATAGGTATACCAGCCTCATATGCCCTTGCAAGGGGTAATATGCCAGGAAAAAATCTCGTAAAATCTTTTATAATGTTGCCGTTGGCATTACCTAAAATAGTACTAGGCCTTGCAATGTATATTTATTTTGTACAATTAGATTTGTACAATACCATCACAGGATTGAGTCTTTGCCACACGTTATTGGTTTTGCCTTATATTGTTGTGATGGTAACGAGCGCAATAAAAAATATTGAGAGACAACAGGAAGAGGCTGCAATGGATTTAGGTGCAAAGCCGTTTACTGCGTTTTCGCGTATATTGGTGCCCCAGATAGCCATTGCTGTCACACTTGCAGCTGCACTTGGTTTTATTGTGTCTTTTGACCAAGTAGAAGCTTCGCTACTATTGGTAAGATCCACCAATTATACGCTGCCTATTGAGATGATGATATATATGGAGAAATATCAGGATCCTACTATTGCAGCGCTTTCAACGGTTTTGCTTACAGCTGTTATAGGCATTTTGGCTATACTAATACTTGCACTTCGCAAAAAGGGTGACGTGGTCAAAATCCTAGCAAGTTCGCAGAAAAAGGAATAGAGTGATTCTATAAATATTATTAATACAGGGTGGATTCGCGATTTATGGGACAACAGAACAGCAAAGACTTTTTTAACAACGAGATGACCGAGATACATCGGTCATCTCATTGGATTTCTTTAGAAAAAACAAAAAAGATTGTATGGTTCCATAGAACAGGAAGGATAGCGATAATTGTTGCTGTAGCCGTAGTTATTATGATTTTTACTATGTTTATAAAAAATAACAACAAAGTAGAAAATGGAGGTACATACATAAATAATCAATACGGTTTTTCAATTACATTTCCTTCGGAATGGAGTGGAAAATTTATAATTGAAGAGACGTTTGACAGAGTGTCTGTGCGAAGCAAAAAGATAGCACTTTTCTGTGGTGACAATTATGGCTTATTATTTGAACTGTATATTGAGCCTACTCTTGGAAGAGGTACGTTGATTGGTAGTTTAGATGGGTTTTCAGTATCATACGAAATAGCTAAAAATGCTGATCTCGGCAACGCGAATGAGGAACTTCAAGAGGAATACTATGCTCTTCTTAAATCGCTTCCGGCAGCTATATCTGGAGACGCTTTCGGGGTTATAGATGTGCGCGTACCAAATGAGATATTTGAATGTTTTACAGAACAAAAAGTACAAAAAATGTTCGCATTATCTAGTTCTCTCGATCATGAATGCGTACGAAAACTGTGCAAACTGCTCCCATTCGGCAAGTTGCTAGATGAATGTACACTAGACGAAGGGACAAAAACACTACGCCTTACATATCCATCAAAAGCTATATCTACCTATAACGGTCTGCTGGTAGGAGACATTATAAAAATCACGGCGACCAGTCTTTTTGCGCTTTATGGCGATATAGAGAATATTGTTGTGGATTTTGATTTGGACAATATGATTGGATATAGCCGGCAAAAAATGTCTATTGAATCTTTAAGTAAAGCTAAATCCGATTTAAATGCAACGGAATTTTGCAACATAATATGTACTCCATCGGCACGCGGGAGAATTAGAGGCTTCGGATCTGTTGAGGAGCAGGCGGTAGTAAAAAATACCGCAAGAGTATTTACTGAACCTAACGAGAGTTCGGAAGTGAAATACTTTCTCGATGCCATGTCCCCAGTAGCTGTTAAAGCCGCAGGAGGAGACTATTATTATATCGAATGGCACTGTACTGATAACTATTCCAGCCAAGGATACATTTTATGTGACGAGCTGAGTTTTGCACAAGAAGATGTAGCCAATTCATCATATGGCTATTGTAAAAGTAGCATATTGTATGGGGATGATGGAACTACCGTGTTAGATAATGCATTTCACGATTGGTTTAAAATATTGGAAGAACACGGTAATATGCTGATTATTGAGGATTCATCAGGAAGGCGAGGCCTATTACCTAAAAGTAGTGTTATACATGGCGTGCCACCCTGGAGTGTTCAATTAACGCTTGCGGAACTTGAACATATTTATGCTATGGGGATTGGACAGGCCTACTCTACAGATATTTCGCTTAATAATGGCGTATCAAGCATCCTATTAAATCAAGAATTTGGCATCGAGTTAACTGATGATTTAAGAAAAAAGCTGCTTGATGATGTAACTGAACAGACTGGTACAAAAACGAAATGGTACTCGCAAAGAGAAAAGGATTCATTGTATTTTATGTTGGATGACAACAAAAGCGAATATACCGGCGAAGCAATACTTCTGAGAATAACAAAGCAACGAGGCGATAATGCAATGTCGGTGGATACATTGATGGTATGCTTACAAGATAATTGGAGCGTATCTCGCACTGTTATAGTTGAAGCGCAATAGTGAGGGAGAATGATGATATATAACTACGCACTCGATATTGAAAAAATAATTCAAGAGAAGCATGATGAGTTAATGGAATTGTCAAGTTTTGTATGGAATCATCCTGAGGGCTCAGGATTGGAAGAACAATGTGCCGATTACCAAATTAAGCTTCTCAAAGATAACGGTTTTACGGTAAAGCGTTATATCAGTCTTCCAACAGCCTTTGAGGCAAGGTTTGGAAATGGTGCTGTAAAAATTGGTTTTGCAAGTGAATATGATGCTCTTCCTGGTTTGTCGCAAAAATGTTCCGGCAGCCAAGAGACTATCGATGGATGCAATTACGGTCATGGATGTGGTCATAACCTGATATGCACTGGCTGTATGGCAGCTGCTCTTGCCCTGAAGGAACTTGTTGCAGCTGGCAAACTTGATTGCACAGTAGTTTATTTCGGATGTGCAGCAGAAGAAACCCTTACAGGGAAGCATAACATGATTGAAGAGGGTGCATTTAGAGATATCGATTTCTGCCTTACGTGGCATCCGTTTGACGTAAACAAAGTTTATGAATCATCAACGCTTGCTGCTGCTACGGTCAATTTTGAGTTTAAGGGAACCCCGGCCCATGCTTCTGTTGCTCCACACCTTGGTAGGAGTGCCCTTGATGCTGTGGAGATTATGAACGTCGGAGCCAATTATCTAAGAGAGCACATATCTGAAAAGGCGCGTATCCATTATATTATCACTAATGGTGGCATGCAAGCTAACGTAGTGCCAGATAGGGCTTCTTCTCAATATATGATACGTTCGCCCAAAATTGGACAGGTTTTGGATATATTAGAACGAGTGATTAAGGTTGCAAAAGGCGCATCCATTATGACGGAAACCAGCTTCGATTACACCGTTGTTAGTGGCAATTACGAATATAACCCTAATAAAACGCTTAATGCTGTACTTGGGAAATATTTTTCAAATGCTCAGCTTCCATCATTGGATGAGTTAGATACTGAAGTTTTTTCAAGTATAGCTAGTAGCATAAGTAATGAAACTCGCAAAGCTAACTGTAGTAATTTTGGGGTTGCTCCATATGACTGTGATGATAAGATGATAATGGATTTTTTTGATCCAATGGATTGGAGCACGAAGGTGTTACCTGGTTCATCGGATTTGGGCGACGTATCCTATATTACTCCTGTTGGTAAGATAGCAGGCGCAGCTTGGGCATTGGGTACAGCTAACCATACATGGCAAGCAGTTGCATGTTCTGGTACAAGATACGCTTCAAATATTGCTATTCTCATGGGAGAAATTATGGCAAAGGCCGCAACGGAAGTAACGGTTGGCACTACTCTTCTCAAATCTGTAAGGGAGGACTTTGATAAAAGCGTTGCAACTGTAAATTATCGCCCACTTAAAGGTTATCGAATAGAATGACCATTTGATTTATAATCTCCATGTACATTTTATCTTGGACATATGGAATGATGAAATGGTTGAAAAAATTCACGATGCGATTTCCTAAGATATTAAACGTCTGATTAAAGCTTAAAGGAGTTTATAATGGATAAGAACAGCATTGAATATAAAACATGCGTTAGTATTTTGAACGAAGAACTGATTCCGGCAATGGGATGTACGGAGCCTATTGCCTTAGCGTATGCGGCAGCTAAGTGTAGAGAAATATTAGGAGAAAAGCCTGAAAGAGTAACTTTAAAGGTCAGTGGAAGTATAATAAAAAATGTGAAGAGCGTTATTGTGCCAAATACTGGCCATATGAAAGGAATTGCGGCAGCTATATCTGCTGGGATAGTTGCAGGCAAAGCAGCAAAAAAACTGGAAGTTTTGTCAGAAGTTAGTCAAGATGAGATAGCACAAATTAAGGAATTTGCAAAAAATATACCTATCGATATTGTTCATTTTGAAGATGGGCATGTGTTCGACATAATAATTACGGAATATTGTAGAGCAAATAGTGTAACGGTACGGATCTCGGATTATCATACGAATATTACGTTGATTGAGAAAAACGGGGAAGTGTTATATGAGCAGGGGAAAGAATACGAATTACAAGAGATGATAACAGACATAGAGATACTCTCGATAGAATCCATATGGAATTTTGCGATGGCTGTAGATATTGAAGATGTTAAGGGCGTGCTTGAGCGGCAAATAAGTTGTAACTGCGCAATTGCAGATGAGGGTTTGAATGGCGATTACGGTGCAAATATAGGAAAAGTAATAATACAGAGTGGTAAAGAAAATGTGACAATACGTGCGAAGGCAAAGGCTGCCGCCGGATCTGATGCAAGAATGAACGGTTGCGAAATGCCAGTAATAATTAATTCAGGAAGTGGAAATCAAGGAATTACTTGTTCAGTACCAGTGGTGATTTATGCTGAAGAGGTAGGAGCGTCTCGTGAACAACTACTTAGGGCGTTGGTTATATCTAATCTTACGGCTATTCACGAAAAAAGAGGCATTGGCACACTATCTGCCTATTGTGGTGCCGTTAGTGCCGGAGTAGGTGCTGCTGCGGGTATTTCTTATTTGCTGGGAGGTAATTATGATTATTATAAACACACGGTTTCAAATGCTCTTGCGATTGCATCGGGAATAGTATGTGATGGAGCAAAGGCTTCTTGTGCGGCTAAGATAGCTGTGGCGTTAGATTCTGCATTCTTGGCGTATGAAATGGTGATAAATGATCAGATCTTTAAGGGAGGTGATGGAATTGTGGCTTCTGATGTGGAACGTACAATAAACAATATCGGTCGTCTGGGTAGAGATGGAATGAAGCAAACCAACAATGTAATAATTGACATTATGATAAAAAATGATTACCAGCAGATGTAAAATTTTTGCTAAAATAAACAAAAAAGTGAAGTGACCCCCAAAAAAGTCGGTACTGTCAAGATTTATGCGCAAAATTGTTTGCAGGCTCCGGCTGAGTGAAGTCAGCCGGCAATAGAGGCGTCGTCCAGAGCCGCCTCCAAGTGCTTCATGTTCATGTATTTCTTGTTGCC
>OIYV01000311.1_pt1 | contig 31722 bp, 32 predicted proteins | sample 1588251 | NCBI WGS metagenome assembly OIYV01 (sample SAMN03283282) | human gut metagenome | biome: human-associated habitat; material: feces | host: Homo sapiens | place: Peru | collected 2012
CTTTTCCACCTCCGCCGTGACGGCGGCGGTGATCTCGTCGCGCTTGGCGTTTACGGCGCTCGTGACCTGCTCCCGCGCGGCAGCCTGTGCCTGCGCGGCGACGTTCGTCGGGTCAAGGGAGGCGATCAGAGCATTGAGCGTGTCGGCGTAGTTGCCGATGGTCAGGGTGGGAACGGTCAGACCGGCTTCCGCAAGCTGACTGTTTGCCATGCTCAGAAGGGAATTGAACACCTGCGCCGCACCGGCGTTGAGCTCGCTGCTCTTTGCGTTGAGCGTGTTCAGACCGGAGGACAGATCGGCGGCTCCGCTTGCCAGCGACGAGGCGCCGCTGCCGAGGGTGGCTGCGCCGCTCTTGAGCTGCTGCGCGCCCTGCGCCAGCTTTTCAATACCGGCAACAAGCTCGTTGGACTTTTCAAGGAGCGTGCACAGGCCGTCATAGAGCTGAGAAGAACCGTCCATCAGCTGCGACAGAGCGTCGCGCAGCGTGTCGAGCGAAGAGGTCAGCTTTTCTTCCAGATCCTCGCCGTCCTGCACGTCGTCCACGGTGTTCTGAATGCCGTTGAAGACTTCGTTCGTGGCAAGCGTCACGGTATTGGTCAGGGCGAAATCGGTCACCTCTGCGGTGATCTCTACGTAATCCGGCAGTTCGAGCAACTCCGGATCAAGCTGCAGGCTGTCTTGCAGTCCCGGGAAGGCAATGCCGACTACCACGGTGTGATCGCCGTCATTGATGAGCTTGCCGTTGGAGACGGTGACATTGCGGAACACGTCGTTGTCCAGCATCATGCCGGTCAGCATGGCGAAGGGGACGCAAACCGTTTCTTCTTTACCGTTGACGGTCACGGTGCGCTGCTCGTGGTTGGTGTAGTCGTAGCGGATGGTGACGGTGCCGCTCTGACCTGCCAGCTCCTCCGGCGAGACGGACACGCCGTCGAGCCAGTAGGATACGCGCAGGGAGACGGGAAGCTCCTTGTCGGTCGTTCCCTGATAGTAGATGTCGTTGCCCTGCGCATCCCACAGAAGCGCGTTGTCACGATCCATGACGTAGGTCTCGTCGCCCTTTACGTTCTCGATGTCCGTCAGTTCGGAGCGATCGGAGAGGTCGGCCTCGTGCGACGGGTTCTTGATCCAGTCGCTGACGATGATCTTGTCGACGGAGCCGTCGGCGCCGGCGAGGACATAAACGGTCTCGTCCTTCTGGGCATTTTCGCTGCCGGTCTTTGCCGCCGTGGTCACGGACTCCGGCTCCCGCACCTTTTCGGTGTTCTTGGCCGTCGCGCTGATGCCGAGGCATCCGCCCGCCATCAGAACCGCGCTCAGAAGCAGGGCAAGGGGCTTTCTGTACTTCATAAACATATTATCTTACCTCCGTTTTCTTCAAATGTCTCATACCGATGGTCGTAGCGCAGATGAGCTTGTCGCAGAGCATCAGCAGCGCGGGCAGGATGAAAATAACTGCCAGCATACTGACGATAGCGCCTCTTGCCATCAGGCTGCACATGGAGCTGATGATGTCAATGTCCGAGTAGACCGCAACGCCGAAGGTCGCGGCGAAGAGACCCATGCCGGAGACCAAGATCGAGGGGATCGAGGCGGACAGGGCGATGGTGACGCTTTCGCGCTTGCTCTTGCCGGAAATGCGTTCGTTCTTATAGCGTGTGGTCATCAGGATCGCGTAGTCTACCGTCGCGCCGAGCTGGATGGTGCTGATGCAGATCGGGGCGATGAAGGGCAGCGACTGCCCGAGATAATGCGGCAGACCGAGGTTGATGAAGATGGCAAGCTCGATGACCGCGATCAGGATGAACGGGAGGGAAATGCTCTTTTCCACCAGCATGATGATGAGGAAAATGGCGAGGATGGAAACGGTGTTGACGACGCGGAAGTCGCGGTCGGTCGTTTCGATCATGTCCTTCATGCAGGGCGCTTCACCGATCAGCATTCCCGTGCTGTCGTAGCTCTTGAGGATCTTGTTCAGGCTGTCGATCTGGTCGTTTACCTTGTCGCTTGCGACCTTATATTCGGAGTTGATCAGCAGCAGCTTCCAGCGGTCGCTTTCCACGACGCTGCGCAGGTGATCCGGCAGAATCTCCTCCGGAATGCGCGAACCGAGCAGGGAGTCAAGGCCGAGGACGTATTTGACGCCGTCGACGGACTCCATCTCGTCGATCATGCGGTGCACGGACTTGCTGGACAGGTCGGAGCTGACAAGCACCATGTGGGTCGATGCAATGTCAAAGTCTTCCGAGAGCTTGGAGTTCGCGATGACATACTCGATGTCCTCCGGCAGGCACTGCCCCATGTCGTAGTACACTTCGTCGTTGGTCTTGTCGTAGCCGTAGTAGGCAGGTGCGATGAGAAGCGCGAAGATGAGCAGGAACACGGGGAAGATCTTGAGCAGCTTCGAGGAGAACTTCGTCATGTTCGGGATGATGGACTTGTGCTTTGTTTTTTGCAGCGGCTTATCCAGCGCAAGGATGAGCGCGGGCAGCACGGTCACGCAGCCGATCACGCCGAAGATGACGCCCTTGGCCATCACGATGCCAAGGTCTTTGCCGAGCGTGAAGGTCATGAAGCACAGAGCCGCGAAACCGGCGACCGTCGTAATGGAGCTGCCGATGACGGAGGTGAGCGTTTCGTGAATGGCGTGCGCCATTGCCTCTTTATGGTCGGAGAACTTCTCGCGGTTCTCGTTATAGCTGTGCCAGAGGAAGATGGAGTAGTCCATCGTGACGGCCAGCTGCAGGACGGCCGAAAGCGCCTTGGTGATGTAGGAGATCTCGCCGAAGAAATAGTTCGTGCCCAGATTGAGCAGGATCATCATGCCGATGGAGGCAAGGAAGACGAACGGTACCAGCCAGCCGTCCAAGAAGATCAGCATGGCAAGCGTTGCAAAGAGCACCGCAAGGGCAACGTAGATCGGTTCCTCACGCTCGCACAGATCCTTCAGATCCGTGACCAGCGCGGACATACCGGAGACGTAGCACTGCTTGCCCGCAATGGAGCGGATCTCGCGGATGGCATCCATCGTCACGTCGTCCGAGGTGGCGCTGTCGAAGAAGACGGCGACCATGGTCGAGTGGTCGGTGTTGAAGGCGTCAAAGACCGCGTCGGGCAGCAGCTCCTTGGGAATGGAAATATCCGCAAGGGAGGAGTACCACAAAACGCTCTCTACGTGATCCACCGTTTCGATCTTGCTGCAGAGCTTTTGGACGTCCTTGTCCGGCATATCCTCCACAATGATCAGGGAGAACGCACCCTTGCCGAAGTCCTCCAGCAGTTCGTTCTGCCCGATCACGGTGTCAATATCGTCCGGCAGGTAGTCGAGCATATCATAGTTGATCCGAGTTCCCACCATACCCAGCAGGGAGGGAACTATCAGGACGATCGCAAGGATCAGAATGACCTTCCGATACTTGACGACCGCATTTGCAAATCGCATCGCTTCATCCTCACTTTCTTTCAAAATCGTCTACATCAATCACATCCGGCATTTGGTAGCGCACGATCTTGACCGCCGTCAGCATGGTGCAGAAATTCAGGATCCCTTCGCTCAGGAAGGTGATCCCCATCAGGATCATCAGAACGTTGCTGCCTGCACCCGGGCGGAACATCAGAACGACGCCGCACAGGCTGGCCAAAATGGCGCAGCTCAGGATCAGCCACCAGTTGCGGATGCCGAAGTTCTTTGCCTGCCACGCGATCTGGATCTTGAACAGACCGTCCGTCAGGATGGAAAGCCCGAGCGCGATGCCCACAAAGGTCATCAGGCTCTCCGGACGGATCAGAATGGCGATCCCGAGAACGATGGACAGAATGCCGAAGACCAGATCATACTGGAAGGCCAGACGATAGAGATCTTTGGAAAAATAACCGACGAGTCTTATGCAGCCGAACAGCAGCAGCAGGATGCCGCAGAGCAACCCGATGACCTTTGCGGACAGATCCGGCAGGACGATGAGCACGATGCCCAGAGCGCACAGCGCGGTCGACAGGATCAGGTAACCGGCTTTGGCCGCCCGCATGGGAGCCACGGAACGCATACGCATAAAAGACGCCTCCTTTCTTTTTTGGGGGAAAGCCCCAGCTCTCATTTACGGTCAGAAGTATAGCAAAGGTTCTTTTCTTTTCCAACGGGCAAAAAAAGCCCGCTACCCAAAAATCGGGCAGCGGGAGGGAGTTTGTATAAAATTTAGACACAATGCGTGTTTTGCCCAGCAAGCGCGGCGCTGCGGCTGCGCGCGATCAGCTCATCGGACAGGCCGCGGCAGAGCAGCGCGGCGTGCTTCGCGGCCGTGATCATGTCGTCCTTCATGCCGCTTTCGATCCAGTCGTAGGTCAGGCCGAACAGTGCGCACTTAAAGAAGCGGATAAACATCTGATGATCGTAGGGATCGACGGCGTTCTTGCCGAACGCAGCATCGAGATAAGTGGTCACGAGGTATTCGCACAGCTTCATACTGGAGCGCTCGTAGATGTCGCGGTTGAGCGAATTGAAAATGTGGAACACGGCGCGCTTGTTGTCCAGCCCGAAGCGGAAGGCGACCTCAACGCACTCGTCCAGTGAGCTGATGGTCGGATACTTCGCGATCAGGTCGTCCGCCGCGTCCTTGATGATCTCCTCAAGCAGGGCGGGAATGTCCTGATAGTGGTAATAGAAGGAGTTGCGGTTGATGCCGCAATCTTCCACAATGCTTCGTACGCTGATCTTACTGAGCGGCTGCTCGTTGAGGAGCTTCAAAAAGGACGCTTTGATCGCCTGCTTTGTAAAATTCGGCATGGCTGCACCTCCGGCAAATAGTCATCGGTCAGGGCAAGTATAACACACCGCCGCAAAAAACGCAAGAGGCGACGCCTTCGGAAAAAGAGCGTCGCCTCTTCTTTGCGGTTAGTCTACGATGTCGACGGTAACGCGCTTTCCGTCGCGCATGGCGACCGACTTGATCACCGTGCGGATTTCCTTGGCGATGCGTCCCTGCCTGCCGATGACCTTGCCCATATCCTCGGGCGCCACGCGCAGTTCCAGAACGGTACCGTTTCCATCCTCTCTCTCTGTGACCGAGACCGCATCAGGCTGATCGACCAGCTGCTTTGCCACATAGAGCAAGAGATCCTTCATCGTGTTGCCTCCCAACGGATCAAAGGACGTTTGCCTTCTTCAGGAGCGCACGCACGGTGTCGGTCGGCTGAGCGCCGTTCTTGATCCACTGCTGTGCCTTCTCGACGTCAACAGTGACAGCAGCGGGATTTGCCAGGGGATCGTAGGTGCCGATCTCTTCGATGCAACGGCCATCGCGGGGGCTGCGGGAATCGGCGACAACGATACGATAGTAAGGCGCTTTCTTTGCACCCATTCTTCTGAGTCTGATCTTAACCATGGGAATACCTCCAAAAAAATGTTCCGTAAAATAGTTTTTATCGTTAAACCGTGCGGTTCAATGATCACATTCCGGGGAAGCCGGAAAAGCCGCCCATCTTGCCCAAGAGCTTGCGCTTGCCGCCCTTGCCGTTCATCTGCTTCATCATCTGCTGCATCTGGTCGAACTGCTTGAGCAGACGGTTGATGTCTTCGACCTTCTGGCCGCAGCCGAGCGCGATGCGGCGCTTGCGCGAGGAGTTCAGGCACATGGGATTTTCGCGCTCATGCGGCGTCATGGAGAGAATGATCGCCTCCACGCGGCTCAGCGCGCTTTCGTCTACCTTCACGTCCTTCATCGCGCCCATGCCGGGCAGCATCCCGAGGATGTCCTGCATGGAGCCCATCGACTTGAGCTGCACGAGCTGGTCGTAAAAGTCCTTGAGGGTGAATTTGTTCTGGCGCAGACGCTGCTCCAGCTCCGCGGCCTTCTTCTGGTCGATCGCCTGCTCCGCCTTTTCGATCAGCGTCAGCACGTCGCCCATGCCCAAAATACGCGAGGCCATGCGTTCCGGATGGAACGGCTCGATCATGTCGAGCTTTTCGCCGGTGCCGATGAACTTGATCGGCTTGCCCGTGACGGCCTTGACGGAGAGCGCAGCGCCGCCGCGCGCGTCGCCGTCGAGCTTTGTGAGCATCACGCCGTCGATGTCGAGCCATTCGTTGAAGGACTGCGCGGCGTTGACCGCGTCCTGACCGGTCATGGCGTCGACCACCAGAAGGATCTCGCTCGGCTGCACCTCCGCCTTGATGGATTTCAGCTCGTTCATTAGCGCCTCGTCGACGTGCAGACGACCCGCCGTGTCGAGGAAGACAATGTCGTTTCCGTGCTGCTGCGCGTGGCGAATGGCAGCCTTGGCGATCTTAACGGGGTCTTCCTGCCCCATCTGGAAAACGGGAATATCCAACTGACCGCCGACGACCTCAAGCTGCTTGATGGCGGCGGGGCGATAGATGTCGCAGGCGACCAGCAGCGGGCGCTTGCCCTGCTTTTTGAACAGACCGGCCAGCTTTGCGCCGTTGGTCGTTTTACCGGCGCCCTGCAAGCCGACGAGCATGACGACCGTCGGCGGCTTGGGCGAGATGGTGATGCGCTGATTTTCGCTGCCCATGAGGGCGATCAGCTCTTCGTTGACGATCTTGACGATCATCTGCGCCGGTGTGAGGCTTTCCAGCACGTCTCTGCCGACGCAGCGTTCGGAAACGCTCTTGATAAAATCTTTGACGACCTTGTAGCTGACGTCCGCCTCCAGAAGGGCAAGGCGGATCTCCCGCATTGCGTCCTTGATGTCGGACTCGGACAGGCGTCCCTTGCCGCGCAGCTTTTTGAACGCGGCGGTGAGTTTGGCGGTCAGACCTTCAAATGCCATATTTTACTCCTTTACGGAAGAAACAGCGTCTAAAATGCACTGCGCATTTTGACGCACGCTTGGATCTGCGTGAGCGCACAGGGACTGCGCGGCCTCGGCGATCTGCTCGAGCGCGGCGCGCAGACGGAGCGATTTCTCAACGCAGCCGGTGGCTCGCTCCATATCGCGCAGCAGCGCCTCGGCGCGGGTGACGGCGTCGTGCACGCCTTGGCGGGAGATGCCCTCCTGCTCCGCGATCTCGCTGAGGGAGAGATCCTGATTGTAATACAGGTCGAAATAAGCTTTCTGCTTGTCCGTCAGCAGGCTGCCGTAGTAGTCCAGCAGCAGCGACATGGAAAAAGCGTCCTGCTTCATCCCCACACCCCCTATGCCGCACCATTCTATCACAGTTCTTTTCGGTTGTCAAGAGAAAAAACTTGACAGACATTTCTTCATGGCATATCATGGTTACCCGCCTCATATGCTTGACCGAGGTGAGGCGGATGAAACAGTTTTTACGGCGCAATCTGGCCGCGCTGCTGGTGCTCGCGGTGCTGGCGGCGCTGACAACGATCGCAGCGCTGCGGCAGGAAGCGGCGCTGCCCGCAGGCTCTTGGGGCCTGAGCTTTCCGCAGGAGGGGGAGCCGCCGACCGGCAACACGGACAGCCGGACGCTGCGCTCCTATCAGGCCGCTTATTTAGGCGATACGTCGCAGCCGGTGATCTACTTGACCTTCGACGCGGGCTATGAAAACGGCTGCACGGCGCAGATCCTCGACGTGCTGAAAAAGCACGGCGTCAGCGCGACGTTTTTCCTTGTGGGCAACTATCTGGAGCGCAATCCGGAGCTGGTTCGGCGCATGGTCGCCGAGGGACACACCGTGGGGAACCATACCTATCATCACTGGGATATGTCCAAGATCGGTGACGAGGCGACCTTCCGCGAGGAGCTGACGTCGCTTGAAACGCTCTACGAAAGCGTGACCGGTCAGAAAATGCAGAAGTATTACCGTCCCCCGCAGGGCATCTATTCCGAGGAAAACCTTCGCATGGCCAAGGAGATGGGATACCATACGGTCTTCTGGAGCCTTGCCTACGTCGACTGGCTCAATGATCAGCAGCCGACCTCGGAGCAGGCCTTTTCCAAGCTGATCGGCCGCATCCACAACGGCGCGGTCGTTCTGCTGCACAGCACGTCGAAGACCAACGCGACCATCCTTGATGAATTATTGACCCGCTGGGAGGAGCTGGGCTACCGCTTCGCGCCCATCAGTGAGCTGTTCGCCGAAGAAGAAAACGCTTCCACCGCCGGATAAGGGCGATGGAAGCGTTTCGTTTTAGCCCCACATGGCGGACAGGGCGGGGATAATCTGCTTTTTTCGGGACATGACCTTCGGCAGGAACACTTCGTTGTTCCGTGCCTCGGAGGAGAAGGCCATGCGAATGGTGTCTTCGTCGCCGACATAGATCAGCTGCGTGCCTTCGCGCAGCACGTCCGTCAGCATCAGGAGCATCAGATCGTATTGACGCTCGCGCATGGTCTTTTTCATTTCTTCTAAGAACTCATTCTTGCGCTGTAGGATGTGCATGGAGTTGACGCAGGTGATCTGGCCGACGCCGAGATTGTGGCCGGCGATGTGGAAGTCCTTGAAATCGGCGAAAAGCAGCGCCTTTGCGGTCTTGTCGTCCGACCAGGAGGCGGAGAAGATCTTCTGCCCCAGCTCTTCGAGCGATACGTTGGCAATGCGCGCCATACGCTCTGCCATATTGCGGTCGCGCACGGTGCAGGTGGGGGACTTGAACATGACCGTGTCGGAGACGATCGCGGCGGCCATCATGCCCGCCAGTTTTTCCGAGGGCATCAGCCCGCGCTCCTGATACATTCCGGCGATGATCGTCGTGGTGCTGCCGACCGGCTCGTTGCGGAAGTAGATCGGGTTGCCGGTTTGGATGTCGGCAAGGCGGTGATGGTCGATGATCTCCAAGATCTCTGCCTGCTCCAGCCCGGAAACGGATTGCGCGACCTCATTGTGGTCAACCAGAACGACGCGCTTGCGGCGCGGACGGATCAAATGGTAGCGCGAAAGCGTGCCGACAACGTGCTCATTTTCGTCCAGGATCGGGTAGCAGCGGTAGCGGCTCTTGAGCATTCCCTCGCGCACGTCGTCCACGTAGTCGTCCAGATGGAAGCACTCGAGATTTTCCGTGCGGCAGATGCGGCGGATGGGGAGCGACTGATAGATCAGGCGCACCGCACGGTAGGCATCAAAGGGCGTGGAGATGATACAGGTATCGGTCGGCTCGCGGCGCAGCGCCTCGTCCACCTCCGCCTGACAGACGATCACGCAGCGCACGCCGAGCGCAAGCGCGCGGTGCAGCATCTCCGGCTGGTCGCCGCAGACGACGATGCTGTCCTTGGCGGAGAAGAGCAGATTGTCGCAGCTCTGCGGCAGCGCGATGGTCACATTGCCCGTCAGGCTGTCGACCATATTGCCCGCTTCGTTGAGGAGCCTGCCTTCCAGCACGCTCAGGAGGTTGAACACGGGGATCTCCTCGATGTAAGGCCGCTCGATCGAGCGCATATCATAGGCGGCGATGTCACCGGCCGAGAGCATGCCAAAGAGCGTTCCGTCCTCATTGGTCACGGGAATGGCGGCAATGGAGCTGTCGGAGGACAGAACGGACCACGCGCGACTGACCGTGACGGCGGAGGAGAGCGCCGGCGGCGTGTCGTAGTCCAGATCGCGCACCTGTGTGCGAACGGTCTTGATCCATTGCGGCGCGGAGAAGCCAAAGCGGTCGAGAACAAGCTGCGTTTCGTCGCTGACGTGCCCCAAGCGCGCTGCCTGATATTGCCGGTCGCCCAGCGCGTTGCGCAGCGCGGCGTATGCCATGGCAGAAACGATGGAATCGGTGTCCGGATTTCGGTGTCCGGTAACGTATATCGTGTCCATAGGTCTCTCCTTTTCTGGTGTTTCGTTTATCGTAGCCTGTTTTTCCGATAAAGTCAACGCTTTTTTCCGTTTTGTCCCAACGATCAAGGAAATGGCTTGCATTTTATGGTGACAAATGGTACAATGGCGGTACTATACGGATAGGAAGTGCGGATTTATGAAGGACCTCACATTGGTCGTTCTCGCGGCGGGGATGGGCAGCCGCTTCGGCGGACTGAAGCAGATGACGCCCGTCGATGAGCATGGCAACAGCATTCTCCACTACTCGATCTACGACGCCTGTCAGGCGGGCTTTACCAAGGTGGTCTTTGTCATCAAAAAGTCCATCGAGGAGGACTTCCGGCAGATCACGAAGAAGCTGGAGCGCCACATAGAGACGGCCTATGTTTTTCAGGAAGTCGATATGCTTCCGGCGGGCTTCCGCGCGCCGGAGGGACGCACCAAGCCGTGGGGCACGGGGCACGCCGTGCTGTGCGCCAAGGAGCAGGTGCAGGGCGACTTCGTTGTGATCAATTCCGACGATTTTTACGGCCGCGGTGCTTACCTTGCCATCGCGGACTATCTGCGTCGGCCGCACGAGGATCATGCCTACGCGATGGTGGGCTATCTGCTCAAAAACGCACTGACGGAGAACGGCTCCGTCGCGCGCGGCGTCTGCAAGGTGGAAGACGGCCTCCTGAGCGACGTGGTGGAGCGCACACATATCGAAAAGCGACCCGATGGCGCGGCGTTTACCGAGGATGGCGTCCATTTTACGCCGCTGGACGACCGCACGATCGTTTCCATGAATTTCTGGGGCTACGGCAGGAGCATGATGGACGAGCTGGAGCGCCTGTTCCCGTTCTACCTCGGCGGCATTCTGCGGGAGAACCCCATGAAGGGCGAGTTTTACCTCCCCTTTGCGACCAACCGGCTCATTCAGGACGGCACGGCGTCCGTTCGTGTGCTCGAGACGCAGGAGCAGTGGTACGGCGTGACCTATCGCGAGGATCTGCCCAACGTGAAGGAAGCGATCGCCGCGCTGCACCGCTATCCGCCGGTTCTCTTCGACTGACACGGAGGTATCTGCCTTGATCGAAAACTTAAACAAACAGTCCTTTGCCGGCTGCGGAACGATCCTGCGCGAAAGCCAGATCGACCGCCAGTTCCCGCATGGGGACGGCTGGGCGGAGACGGTGCGGAGCTATACGCAGCGCGATTTGAGCTTTGTGCGCGGCAGCGCAGCCGTTTACCTGAACTTTGAGACGGGCATGACGGTGCTTGCTGTCCGTAGGGAGAGCAAAACGCGGTATTTCTATCTAGACAAGCCGGTCTGCCTGCCGAAGGGCACGGAATTTGCCATCGTGCCCTATCAGGAGGAGTGCTCCGTGCGCATGACGATGGAGCAGGGCGCGACGCTGGAAGAGACCGCCCCGTTCGACGGTGCGGCGGATCTGAAGATCACCGACCGGCTGCGTCTGGGCGAGATCTACACGCTGTTTTACCGCGAGGAGGAGTGCGGCTTTCTTTTCAAGGGCGAGGAGCACTCCATGTATGAGCTGACATATGTGGATCGCGGCCAGCTGCACTGCGTGGTGGACGGCAACGCAGTGGAGCTGCGGCAGGGACAACTGATGATCTTCACGCCGAACCAGTGGCATATGCAGTATACGGAGTTGAGCGTTTCGGCGCGCTTTCTGACGGTGACGTTCGACCTGGAGGGCGATCTGCCGCTGAACATCGGCAACCGCGTCTTTGAGCTGTCTTCTACGGAGGCGGTCTTCCTCAAGCAGATCCTCCACGAGTGGGAAACGGCGGACCCTTACAGCGGCGACGCGATCCGCAGCAACCTCAAGCTGCTGCTATTGTCGGTGCTGCGCGATGTGCGCGGGGCAAAAAAGCGGCTCAAGACACCGGTGGCGCTGCGCAACGACAATCTCATCGTCAGCCGCACGCTGCAATACATTGCCGACCATGTCTATGACAAGCTGTCGGTTGATATCGTGGCGCGGGAGGTCGGCGTGAGCGCTTCGCACATGACGGCGCTGTTCCATCGGCAGATGCAGATCTCACCCGGCGAATACATCCGCCGCGTCAAGCTCGAGGAGAGCAAGTGCCTGATCCGCGAGGGGAAAATGAACGTTTCTCAGATCGCGGCCGCGCTGAACTATTCCACCATCCACCATTTTTCGCGCCAGTTCAAGGACAATTTCGGCATATCGCCGACGGAATACGCAAAATCCATCCATGCGGAGTAACGCAAACGGGGCGGCCTCTTTCTTTAAGAGGCCGCCCCGTTGTGCTATGTCCGGCGGAGAAAGATCTCTCCGCAGCGTTTGCAGGTGACTTTGCTCTGCCCGAGGCCGACCGGCACGGATTGCACGGCGCGGCAGGCAGGGCAGCGGTACAGGCGCTTCTGCGCGCCGTAGCGAAGGCGGCGGCCGATGCGCTCACGCCGACGCCCCCAAAAATCACGGAAGCGCTCTCTCATGACGCCTCGTGAGCGTTGCCGCCGCGCGCCTCCCGAATGATCGCCGTAAAGCGAATGAAGTACATGGTGAAGGACAGCAGGATCAGTCCCGCAATGAGCAGCGCGTCGCACAGAACGAAGGCGGCAGGCGCTTTCCAGATAAGCAGCAGCCCCATCGAGAGATAGATGACGACGGTGCAGAGTTTGCCGTACCAGCCCGCGCTGTAGACCTTGCCGGTGGTGTGGCGGGCAATGAGGGAGAGAATGCCGATGGAGATCTCCTTGAGCGCGAGCACGCCGATCAGCCAGAGATGCTCCCGCATAAGGCACAGGAGCATGGCCGCCTGTGTCAGCTTATCGGCGATCGGATCGATCGCCTTGCCAAAGTCGGAAACAAGGTGGAAGGTGCGTGCGATCCAGCCGTCGATCACGTCGGTCGCGCCGGACAGGATCAGCGTGCCGAAGGCCCACCAGTAGTGCCCGCCGTCGTAGAGCCAGACAATGACCGGAATTAAAAGGAGTCGGAAAAAACTTAAAAGATTGGGCAGTGTGAAGATTCGGTCTGTATCAGAATAACGCGCATCTTCAATCGCCTTTCGCTCGTTTTCGCTCATGGGATAACCTCCTTACCTGTTTCTACCTCTTAGTATAGACAGAAATATCAACTCAACATCAACTGGAAGCGAAAAAGGGATGAATTTTTTTCGTTTTCATGCTATAATGGGAGCGGACGAAAGGGGGGACGGTCATGTTTCGGATCTTGGTCGCGGAGGACGATAACGAACTGCGGCAGCTGTTTTGCCGTGTACTGACGCGCAGCGGCTTTACCGCCATCGGTGTGTCCGACGGCACGGAAGCGCTCGAAGCGCTGGAGCACGGACAGATAGACCTGCTGGTCTCCGACATCATGATGCCGCGCATGGACGGCTACGCGCTGGCGCGTGAGCTGCGCGAGGCGGGCTATCAGTTGCCGATCCTGATGATCACAGCGCGCGATGAATTTCGGGATATGCAGACCGGCTTCCAGTCCGGCGCGGACGATTATATGGTAAAACCCGTCAACGTCAGCGAGCTTGTGCTGCGCGTGCACGCGCTGCTGCGCCGCGCGCGCATGGTCGCGGAGCGGCATCTGACTGTCGGCGGGACGACGCTTAGCTATGACGCGCTGACCGTGAGCGATGCGAGCGGGCAGTGGCCGCTGCCGCAGAAGGAATTTTTGCTGCTCTATAAGCTCCTTTCTTATCCCGAGCAGATCTTCACAAGGCAGCAGCTGATGGACGAAATTTGGGGCTACGACACGCAGACGGACGCGCGCACGGTAGACGTGCACATCAATCGTCTGCGCGACCGCTTCCGAAACAACAAGGATTTTGAGATCATCACGGTGCGCGGCATCGGCTACAAGGCGGTGAAACACGAATGAAGGGCAAGTATTCTCTCCGAATGCGCAGCTATTATATGCTCATCGTGTTTTTTGTCGTCCTCTTCTGCGTGGGGACGGCCTGCGGCGGGCTGATCCTGTTACGCTATCTCGGCAGGGTGAACTCCCTGAGCGTGCCGCTGCTGCTCTCGCTTCTGTCCGTGGTGCTCACGAGCAGCATCCTCCTGTCCACCTTCATCGGCAGGCGGACGGTCACGCCCATGGTCAAGCTCAGCAATGCCTCCAAAGAGGTCGCGAAGGGCAATTTTAACGTCACTGTCAGCGATTCGAGCAAGCTGGAGGAAGTGCAGACGACGTTTCGTAATTTTAACGCCATGGTGCGGGAGCTGAACAGCACGGTGGCGCTGGGAAATGACTTTGTGGCCAACGTTTCGCACGAGTTTAAGACGCCCCTGACGGCAATCAGCGGCTATGCGGAGCTGCTGCGCACGCCGGATCTGACACAAGAGGAGCGGGAGGAATACTTGGAGCGGATCATCGGCAACACAGAGCGCCTGTCGGTCTTGATCGGCAACATCCTTGCCCTTTCCAAAATCGAAAGCCGCTCCATTTCCGAGGAATGCGCGACCTTCCGCTTAGACGAGCAGCTGCGACAGACCGTCGTGCAGACCGAGCCGCAGTGGCAAAAAAAGGAGCTGCGCCTCCACGCGCAGCTGGACGCCGTGCAGATACGCGGCTGCGAGGCGCTGTTGCGTCAGGTCTGGGAGAACCTGCTGGGAAACGCCATCAAGTTCAGCCCGCAGGGCGGCAGCATCACGCTTCGCCTGCTGGAGCAAACGGAGTGTGTGGTCGTCAGCGTGAGCGACGAGGGCTGTGGCATGACGCCGGAGGTTCGCGCGCATATATTTGAAAAGTTCTATCAGGGGGACACATCCCACCGCGTGGAGGGAAACGGGCTGGGACTTGCGCTGGTCAAGCGCATCGTGGAGCTGTCCGACGGCGTGATCGAGGTGGAGAGCGAGCCGGAGCACGGCGCGACCTTCCGCGTGATCCTCCCAAAGAAATAGAAACAAAAGCGGCGGCAAACGGAAGCGTTTGCCGCCGTTCCTGTTTCGGACGTTTCCAATTGTTTACAATTTATCCATTGACATTTCGCTTGCGAGTTTGTACAATTCTAAAAAATCTAATTTTAGAACAACGGAAAGGGGATGAGCGCTTGCACGAATGGCCGATCAATGCATCCATGGTTTTTCGCAATGCCAACCGGTTTATCGAAGCATATCATACGGTACTGCAGCCCGTTTGCAAGCGGACGGGGCTGCCGCCGCTGGCGGTTGATATTCTGCTGTTTTTCGCCAATAATACCGACAAAGAGACAGCGAAGGATGTCTGCCTCTGCCTTGGCTGCAAGCCGGGGATCGTGTCGATCTATGTGGATCGGCTGGTAAACGAAGGCCTGCTGGAGCGGCGGGAGATCCAGGCGGATCGCCGAAAGACGCGCCTGATCTGCACCCGAAAAGCACAGGATGTGATCGAGACGGGCAGGGAGCAGCAGAGGCGCTTTGCGCAGCGGCTGCTTGCGGGTCTAAGCGAGGATGATGTGAAAGTATTTCGCGGTTACATTGCAAAAATGGACGGTAATATTTCCGGGATCATCGAAAACGGAGTTTGATAGGGAGAAGTACTATGCTGAAATTGCTGAGAAATACGAGGCGGAAGGAGCGGCTGATGGCGCTGCTCTGCCTTGTGCTCGTGGCGGTGCAGGTATATTTTGACCTGCGGCTGCCGGACTTTATGTCGGAGCTGACAAAGCTGATCCAAATGGGCGTCGAGACGTCGCGGATCGTCACGGTCGGCCTGAAAATGCTCGGATGTACGTTTGCGAGCGCCGCGCTTGCGGTGGCCTGCGGTTTCCTTGCGGCCAAAACGGCTTCCGGCGTCAGCTTTACGATACGGGAAAAGCTCTTTCACCACGTCATGGATGTCGGCAAAGAGGAAATGCAGAGCTTTTCCGTGCCGAGCCTGATCACGCGGACAACAAACGACATCACACAGATCCAGATGATCGTTGCCATGGGAATGCAAATGATCATCAAGGCACCGATCATGGCGGTCTGGGCGCTTGCCAAAATTTTGAACAAGAGTTGGCAGCTCTCGGCGGTCACGGCCGCTTTTGTCGTTGTGATCTGCGCAACGATCCTGTCGGTCATGTCGGTGTGCCTGCCGCGCTTCCGCCTGGTGCAGAAGCTGACCGATAAGATCAACCGTGTCGCGCGTGAAAACCTGACCGGCATCAGCGTTGTTCACGCCTTCCATGCCGAGCAGTATCAGAACCAGAAGTTCGATGTGCCCAGCAAGGAAATGATGGATCTTCAGATGAAAAACCAACGCCTGTTTGCCATGATCCAGCCGGTCATGGGGCTGGGCATGAACGGTCTGACGCTCGTGATCTACTGGCTCGGCGCAGCGCTGCTCAATGCCATTCCCGTGGCCAATATGCAGGAACGTGTTACCATGTTCGGCGATGTGACGGTGTTCAGCACGTACGCAATGTACATCGTCATGTCGTTTATGATGCTTGTGATGATCTTCATGCTGCTGCCGCAGGCGCAGGTCTCGGCGGAGCGTATCAACGAGGTGCTTGCTTCGCAGGCCTCGATTCGTGAAGGTACGGTGCGTGCGGGCACGCAGACCGGCACGGTGGAGTTTAAGAACGTGTCCTTCCGCTACCCCGGCGCGTCGGAAGACGAGCTGACGAACGTCAGCTTCCGTGTGCAGCAGGGGCAGACGCTCGCCATCATCGGCGCGACCGGCAGCGGCAAAACGACGCTCATCAGCCTGATCCCGCGCTTTTATGACGCGACGCGCGGCGAAGTCCTCATCGACGGTGTGAATGTCAAGGACTATGCCTTCGACGCGCTTTATGACAGGCTGGGCTATGTGACGCAGAAGGCGATCCTGTTTGCAGGCTCGATCGAGGAGAACGTTTTCTTCGGCGAAAGCGCCGCGGCGCACGATGCGGCGAGCCTGAACGACGCGATCGCTCTTGCGCAGGCGGAGGAGTTTGTGGAGAAGCTGCCTGACGGCGCGCAGCATCACGTTGCGCAGCTCGGCAGAAATATGTCCGGCGGTCAGAAGCAGCGGCTTTCCATCGCCCGTGCGCTGGCACGCAAACCGGAAATCTTGATCTTTGACGACTCGTTTTCCGCGCTGGACTACCGCACCGACGCCATGCTGCGCGCGGGACTGAACGAAAAGCTGCATGACACAACGAAGATCATCGTCGCGCAGCGCATCAGCACGATCCGCCACGCGGATCAGATCATCGTGCTCGAGCGCGGTGAGGCCGTCGGGATCGGCACGCACGAGGAACTGATGCGCGACTGCGCGGTGTATCGCGAGATCGCGACCTCGCAGCTCAGTGCTGCGGAGCTTGCCTGAGGAGGGAAGTAAGATGAATAAAATGAAAAGTGCGCTCGGCCGCCTGGCTGACTATCTTCGCTCCAGCCTTGGCCTGATCATCACCGCCCTGATCCTTGCGGCGCTCAGCGCGGTGATGACGATCGTCGGACCGAACCGGATCGGCGATATCGCCACGCTCATGGCGGAGGGACTTGGCGGCGGGATCGACCTTGCGGCGATCGCACGGATCGGCATTTTCCTTGCGAGCATTTACATTCTGAGCGCCCTGTTTGGCTTCATTCAGCACTATATCATGGCAAACGTGACGCTCAAAATGTCCTACCGGATGCGCGGTGAGCTTTCTGAAAAGATCAATCGCGTGCCACAGAAGTATTTCAACACCAATTCGCAGGGCGACATCCTCAGCCGCATTACAAACGACGTTTCCACCCTACAGCAGGGGCTGACCAACAGCCTGCCGACCATCGTCAGTGCGGCGACGCAGTTTGTCGGCTGCCTGATCATGATGTTTGTAACGCAGTGGCGTCTGGCGCTGGTCTCGCTGGGTGTGACGATGATCGGTTTGCTGCTGATTGTGCTGATCATGTCAAAGTCGCAGCGCTTCTTTGCGGCGCGTCAGAAAAACCTCGGCGAACTGAACGGTTACGTGGAGGAAATGTATTCCGGACACGACGTCGTGCGGATCAGCCGCGCGGGCAGGCGCGTAGGGTCGCGCTTTGACGCGCTCAATCACGCAGTCTATGACGCCAACTGGAAGTCGCAGTTCCTCTCCGGCATGATGATGCCGCTGATGAACGCCGTGGGCAATATCGCCTACGTCGCCGTGTGCGTGTTCGGCTCGATCCTTGCGATCAACGGCACGATCAAGTTCGGTGTGATCATATCCTTCATTTTCTACGTCCGCCTGTTTACCTCGCCGCTGACGCAGATCGCGCAGGGCATGACGAACCTGCAAACCGCTTCCGCTTCGGCGCACCGCATTTTTGATTTTTTGGAGAGCGAAGAACTTTCCGACGAGAGTGAAAAGACGGCGAAGCTCGACCACGTCAAGGGCGCGGTCTCCTTCGAGCACGTCCGCTTCAGCTATCCCGACTCGCCGGATAAAATCATCATCAAGGACTTCTCCGCACAGGTGCAGCCGGGGCAGAAGGTGGCGATCGTCGGCCCGACCGGTGCGGGCAAAACGACGATGGTCAACCTGCTCATGCGCTTTTTTGAGATCAACAGCGGCAGGATCTGCATTGACGGCATTCCGACCGACCAGCTGCGCCGCGAGAATGTGCATGAGCTGTTCGGCATGGTGCTTCAGGATACGTGGATTTTCGAGGGAACCATTCGTGAGAACCTGGTCTACAACATGAAGGGGATCACGGACGAGCAGCTGGAGAAGGTCTGCCGCGTCTGCGGCCTTGACCACTTTGTGCATTCGCTGCCGCATGGGATGGATACCGTGCTCTCGGAGAGTACGTCGATCTCGGCGGGTCAGAAGCAGCTTCTGACCATCGCGCGCGCCATGCTGCAAAACGCGCCGATGCTGATCTTGGACGAGGCGACCTCCTCCGTCGATACCAGAACGGAGCAGCTCATCCAGCGCGCGATGGATGAGCTGACGAAGGATCGAACGAGCTTTGTCATCGCGCATCGGCTCTCGACGATCAAAAACGCCGACCTGATCCTTGTCATGCGCGACGGAGACGTGGTGGAGAGCGGTACGCACGAGACGCTTATGCAGCGCGGCGGCTTCTACGCGGAGCTGTATAACAGTCAGTTTGAAAAGGCATCGTAAATGTAGCGAAAGGGAAGGAAACCCTTGCGGCTTCCTTCCCTTTTAGGCTTTCTTATGCTTCGCCGATATAGACAAAGCGCGATACCGTCTTGCCGTCTCGCTCGACCAGTTCGTTCCACATGGAGGCGGGGCGCACCCAAATACCGCGCTCACCATACAGCGCCTGATAAACGACGACCTCTTCCAAAGTTTCCGAATGCCGCGCAAGGCACAAGATCTGATATTCATTGCCCTTAAAGTGACGGTAACGACCGGTGCGAATGTCCATAAACTGCCTCCAACCATTTTGTAATCTCTCTGCAATTACTATAACATACTTCCGCAGAAAATACAAGATATAAAGTTGACTCTTTTCAAATTCCACAAGATGTGGTATGATGTTGGAAACAAATGCTTGGAGGATTTTCATGGAGGAAATGATTTTACAGCTTGCGCAGGAGCTGAACCAGAAGCCCGTCCATGTTAGGAACGTCGTCGAGCTGCTCGACGCGGGCAACACCATCCCGTTCATCGCCCGCTACCGCAAGGAGCTGCACGGCGCGATGGACGACACGGTGCTGCGCACCTTGGCAGACCGCCTGCAATATCTGCGCAATCTGTCCCAGCGGCGCGAGGAGATCCGCCGCTCCATCGTCGCGCAGGAAAAGCTCACGGACGAGCTTGACGCGGCGATCGGCGCGGCAAAGACGCTCTCCGAACTGGAGGATCTGTATCGACCCTTTAAGCCGAAGCGCCGCACGCGTGCCACGATCGCAAAGGAGAAGGGACTGGAGCCGCTGGCGCTGCGCCTGTTCGCGCAGGATCGTGACGACGCGCCGCCGGAGGTACTGGCGGAAGATTATGTAAACCAAGAGCGCGGTGTGGGAAGCGTCGAGGAGGCGCTGGCAGGCGCATCGGACATCGTTGCCGAGATGATCTCGGACGATGCGTCGCTTCGCAAAAGCCTGCGTGCGCTCATGCGCCGCATGGCGACGGTGCGCTCCGGTGTGGTGAAGGGAAAAGAGGAGGAGACCTCGGTCTATCAGCTGTATTATGACTTTAACCAGCCGCTTTCCAAGATGCAGGGACATCAGGTGCTTGCGATCAATCGCGGAGAGCGCGAGGGTTTCCTGAAGGCGGGCATTGAGATGGATCGGGAGCAGGCGCTCCTGTGCGTCAGGCGCACCGTGCTGATCCCGGGCGGCGGAGCCAACGCTTTTGTACGGGCGGCAGCCGACGACGCCTATGACCGCCTGCTCGCGCCGAGCATGGAGCGCGAGCTTCGCGCCGCGCTGACGGATGAGGCAAACGAGGGCGCGATCCACAACTTCGCCCTGAACCTGCGGCCGCTTTTGATGCAGCCGCCGGTCAAAGGACACGTGACAATGGGACTTGACCCGGGCTATAGCCACGGCTGCAAGGTCGCCGTGGTGGACGCGACGGGAAAGGTGCTGGCTACGTCGGTCGTCTATCCGACCTTTTCCAAGGCCAAGCGCGACGAGGCCATCCGCACGCTTGCGGCGATGATCCGCAGACACGGCGTAGAGCATATTGCCATCGGCAACGGCACGGCTTCGCGCGAGACGGAGGAGATGACCTGCGACCTGCTCAAGGAGGTCAGCGGCGTTTCCTATATGATCGTTTCCGAGGCGGGCGCGTCGGTCTATTCCGCCTCTCCGCTGGCCGCCGAGGAGTTCCCGCAGTATGACGTCAACCTGCGCTCCGCAGTCTCCATCGCGCGCCGGATGCAGGATCCGTTGGCGGAGCTGGTCAAGATCGACCCGAAGGCGATCGGCGTCGGGCAGTATCAGCACGATCTGCCGGAAAAACGGCTGGACGAGACGCTGGGCGGCGTGGTGGAGGACTGCGTCAATGCCGTCGGCGTGGATGTCAACACGGCCTCGCCGTCGCTGCTGCGCCGCGTCTCCGGCCTCAACGCGACGACCGCGAAGAATATTGTCCTGTACCGTGAGGAAAACGGCGCGTTTACCTCACGCAAGCAGATCCTCAAGGTGCCGAAGCTCGGCGCGAAGGCCTATGAGCAGGCGGCCGGCTTCCTTCGCGTGCCGGAGAGTAAGCAGATCCTCGACCACACCGGTGTTCATCCGGAGTCCTATGCCGCGGCGGAAAAACTCTTGGAGCTGTGCGGCTGCACGCTTTCCGACGGCGTGCAGATCGCGCAGCTGCCCGAACGGCTGGAGCGGTACGGCGTGGAGCGTGCGGCGCAAGCCTGCGGCACTGGTGTCCCGACGCTGCGGGACATTGCAAAAGAATTATGTAAACCAGGACGCGACCCGCGCGACGAGCTTCCGGCGCCGATCCTGCGTCGGGACGTGATGGAAATGAAGGATCTGAAAAAGGGTATGGTGCTCAGCGGGACCGTGCGCAACGTGATCGACTTCGGCGTGTTTGTGGACATCGGTGTGCATCAGGACGGCCTTGTGCACATCTCCCGCGTCTGCAACCGCTATATCCGTCACCCGTCCGAGGTTGTGTCCGTGGGCGACATCGTGCGCGTTATGGTGCTGGAGGTCGATGAGAAGCGCAAGCGCATCAGTCTGACGATGCGTGACCTTCCGGAGGAATGAATAAGAAGGGCAGGAAACCGGTGCGGTTTCCTGCCCTTGCAGCGTGTCGAAAAACCTTTTCGACACGCTGGGAGACTGCCAAAAAGGTTCGGAAGACGAGCAACTCACGCCTGTCGGCGTATATAGATACGCTAAGGCGTGAGTTGCGAAGTAAGTCAAAATTATTATAAATAAACAGCTTCCAAGTCGAAAAAGTTCGGAAATTTTCGGTTATTTGCATTGCATTCCTGCGGCTAATTTTCTTGGGAAAACTATTTTGACGGTTACGGACTTTTTTGACAGTCTGAGGGCAGGAAACCGGTGCGGTTTCCTGCCCTTGCTATGTATGTGTTTAGTTGTCGGTGATAATGCGGCAGGCACCCCAGAAGTGGGTGTTGTAGTAGCCGCTCCAGAGCGTGTCGATCACAACGCCGCGCGTCGGGTTCGAGGCGTGGATGAAGTAGCCGTCGCCGAGGTACAGACCGACGTGCGTGATGCTGCGGAAGGAACTGTTAAAGTAGTTGGTGTTGCTGTAGCTGGTGAAGAAGACCAGATCACCGGGCTTCAGGTCGTCCATGCCGACATTCACGCCGTCCTTATACTGCTCCTGCGCGCCACGCGAGAAGGAGTAGCCAAAGTGCTTGTAGACATAGAGGACGAAACCGGAGCAGTCAAAGCTGTTAGGGCCGTTGCCGCCGTAGACGTACGGATAGCCCTCAAAGCTGCGGGCAAAGGCCAGCATATCGTTGATCAGCGCGGTATGCTCGTCCACGTCGGGTTCGCCGTCGGGGTGCTTCTCGATCCAGCCGGTGGTGAATTTGAAGCAGCGCAGGAAGATGGCGACTGCCTGTTCGGTGCTGGTGGCATCCTGCGGGTTGATGCGCGAGCCGTCGCCGCGCACCGCGCCGATGTAGAGCATCAGACGGGTAGGCGCCTGCGCCCATTCGGAAACGCTCTTGCCATCGCGGAAGGAGCCGAGCGATGCGGCACGGCTGTCGTCGCGCGGATAGCCGACTACCTTCATGAAGTTGGCCATGATCTTGAAGAACTGTTCACGCGTCAGCGTGTCGTCGGGGCCGAATTTTCCGTTGCCGTAGCCGCCGACAATGCCAAGCTCGTAGGCGGCGTTGACATCGGGATCGGAGGCGTCGGTGAAGTGGTTTTCGCCGGAGGGCGTGTACGCCTCGCCCTTGATCTTCTCGTAGGCAAGCACTGCGATGGCGCACATCTGCGCGCGGGTGATGTTCTTGCTCATGTCCTTGGAAAGGCTCTCCGGAATGAGCTTTTTGTTGTCCATTTCCTTCACTTCCAGCACCGCCCACGGGCTGATGTTGTAGAAGCCGGATTTCAGGATCGCAATTTTCTTAGTCTCTTCGCTCTGCGCGTTGATCCAGTCGCACATATAGCGATAAGCGCGGAAGAACATGACGATCGCTTCCTCGCGCGTCGTGTTGCTCAGCGGCTTGAGGTAGCTGCCGGCGCCCTGCACCACGCCGATGGCGACCATCGCCTTGGTCGGCTCGACGGCGTAAGCACTGATGGAGGAGGCGTCGGCGAAGTTGCTCAGAGAGGGAAGCGTCAGACTGTCGTCGTGCCACATTGCGGTCTGCATCATGTTGTGCGTGATCTTGAAGAAGTCCTGCCGCGTCAGCGGGTCGTTCGGGCCGAACTTGCCGTCGCCGTAGCCGCCGACGATGCCCTGCTCGAAGGCGTAGTTGATGGCGGGATCCTTCGTGTCTTCAAAGTTGTTCGTTGCGTTCGGACCGACGCCGGGCGTGCCGATGAGCTGGTTGTAGACCAGAACCGCCATCTGGCACATTTCCTGACGGCTGATGGTCTTGGTCATGTCGGCGCTGCGCAGGCTCTCCGGCAGAAGACCCGCGCTCTCCATGGAGCTGACGGCCTCTTGCGCCCACGGGCTGACGTTGGTGTAGGCGCCCGCCACGGGAATGCAGGCGGCGAGCAGACACAGACACAGGAACAGACAGACAAGTTTCTTTTTCATAGATTCATAACCTCCAGATCCAGCTCCAGACCGACGGGACAGTGGTCGGAGCCATAGACATCCTGATAAATGGGAGTGGCGCGCACGCGGTCGCGCAGCCGGTCGGATACGAGAAAATAGTCGATGCGCCAGCCGATGTTCTTCTCACGCGCCCGAAAACGGTAGCTCCACCAAGAGTAGGCGACGGTCTCGGGATTGCGGTAGCGGAAGGTATCGGTAAAGCCGGAAGCAAGCAGCTGCGTGAATTTCCCGCGCTCTTCATCGGAAAAACCCGCGTTGCCGCGATTTGCCTTCGGGTTTTTCAGGTCGATCTCCTCATGTGCGACGTTCAGATCGCCGCACAGGATGATGGGCTTCTCGCGGTCGAGCGACAGGAGATAGTCGCGCAGCGCGTCCTCCCATTGCATCCGGTGCGAAAGCCGTTTCAGGCCGTCCTGCGCGTTCGGGGTGTAGCAGGTGAGAATGTGGCAGGCGGGGTAGGTCAGCGTGATCAGGCGGCCTTCATGATCCAGCGCCTCGCAGCCGACGCCGTAGCGCACGCTGAGCGGCTGCTGCTTTGCAAAGATCGCCGTGCCGGAATAGCCCTTCTTCTCGGCGGAGTACAAGAACTTGTGATACCCCTCCGGACAGAAGGCGATCTGCTCCGGCTGCGCCTTCGTCTCCTGCAAGCAGAAAAAGTCGGCGTCCATTGCGGAAAAGACGTCGGAAAACCCCTTTTCCTGACAGGCGCGTATGCCGTTAACGTTCCACGAGACCAGTTTCATGTGCTTGCTCCCTTCGTACGATCACATTGTAACAAATAATTACAAAAATTACAAGCCCCTGACGAAAAAAGAATAAATTTGTCGTCAGGTCGCGGGCGCGAGGCGGCAGTTCAGCTCCCGATATTTTTCCCGCAGCGCCAGCAGATCGGCAAAGGTGTCCGGCCGCTTCGAAACGTCGCGCAGCAGCGCGGACGGGTGATACAGCGCGGTGTAGAGCACGCCGTTTTTCTCCGTCCAGTGCCCATGGTCGCGCGTGATGCGGTATTCCGGATGGATCAGGCGCATGGCCGCGATGCGGCCGAGACAGACGACGATCTTCGGCTGAAGCAGGGCAAGCTGCCGCTCCAGATAGCCGATGCAGGCGTCCTGTTCGGTCTGCATCGGGTCACGGTTCATCGGCGGACGGCACTTGACGATGTTGGTGATGTAGCAGTTCTTTCGGCTCAGGTCGATGATGGAGAGCATCCGATCCAAAAGCTGACCGGCAGGGCCGACAAACGGCTCTCCTTGCAGATCCTCCTGCTGCCCGGGGCCTTCGCCGACAAAGACGATGTCCGAGGAGACGGGGCCGACGCCGAAGACCACGCTGTTGCGCGTGCGGCAGAGCGGGCAGGCGGTGCAGGCAAGGCACTGCTGCCGCAGCGGTTCCATTTCGCTCATCTGCGCGCCCTCCTTCTGCCGTGACGGCGCTTTGCTTTCCGGATGTTATGCCAGCGCACGATCAGCAGCGCGCAGACGAGAAAAAACAATAAGGTTACTGGTACCGAAAGGTACCAGTAACGCAGAAGCTTTGCGACCATCCGGGCAAAGAAATTATCGGACTTTTCCGCAACGGAAATCGGACTGGAGCGCGACACGGCGGTCAGCGTGACAAGGTCGCAGGTGGCAAGCGTGTGACCGTCGTAGACGGCCGACACGGTGCCGACGCGCTGCCCCTGTGTCAGCGGCGCTTCGAGCTGCTCTGTGTCATAGTGCAGCTCCATGCGAATGTCGGAGCGCTTGCAGGAGTCGGGCAGGAGCACGCTGACCTTCTGCGCCGCGTGCACGACGACGTCGCCGCGACCGGCGGCGTAGAACACCGACGGCTGATCCTGCATCTTGGTGTCCGTCAGCACCTGCACGAAGGAGAAGTGGTCAAAGCCGTATTCAAAGAGCTTCTTTGACACAGGGAAACGCATATCATAGTCCGCGCCGTTGCTGTCCTTCCGCATTTCGCAGCCGCATACGATGCTCATGAAGTACAGACCCTTGTCCTTTGCCGTGGAGATCAGGCAGCAGCCGGCGGGTGTAGTGAAGCCGGTTTTGATGCCGGAGGCCTTGCTGTAATAGTACTGCGACTGAATGTGGGTACTGACCAGATAGTTGGTGGTGTAGATCTTGCGCTCGTCGGAGAGATTGGTGGCGGGCACGGTGTGCATCGTCGTTGTGGCAAATTCCTGAAATTCCTCGTACTGCCAAGCCCAGCGGCTCAGCGTGGAGAGGTCGCGCACCGTCGTGTAGTGCTCCGAGTCGTGCATACCGTGGGTGTTGACATAGTGCGTCGAGGTCATGCCGAGCGCCTTTGCCTGATCGTTCATCATCTGAACGTAGGTGTCAATGTCCCCCGCGATGTACTCCGCGACGACGTCGCAGGCATCGTTCGCAGACTCGACCATGATGCAGTAAAGCAGCTCGCGCAGCGTAAGCTGCTCGCCGATCTTCAGACCGGCGCTGCTGCCGTTGGGGTCGAAGTCTGCAAGCGACGACTCCGTGACCGTGACCAGATCGTTCATATGTCCGTTTTTGATGGCCACCATGCAGGTCATGATCTTTGTCAGGCTGGCGGGGTAGATGCGCTTGTCGATGTTATATCCGTAGGCGAGCGTGTCCGAATTCAGTTCGATCAGCGCCGCCGCCGTCGCTTCGACCTCGTAGTCAACGGGCAGGCCGTATTCCTTCAGCGGCGCGGGGGCGTCCGGCTCCGTCGCGGTGCTCTGCGGCGCTTCGGTCTGCACCGGCTCTGTCTGCGCAGGCTCGCTTGCCGCGGCGGATTCGTTCGCCGTTTCGGCGGGCGCAGCGAAACCGGAGAGGCTCAGCCCAAAGAGCAGCGCAAGGGTGAGAAGCAAGGCGGTCAGTCTCGTTTTTTTCATAAAATCCTCCAAATCCTTGCCGATCAGGCAGCGTGTGTGATATAATACCGGTATCTCTTATATTATAACAAATTTCCGGCGATGTCAATCTTATGTCAACGAAAGGAACGCGATTATGAAACGACGGGCGGCTGCGATCATCGCGGCGGGCATTTTTGCGGTGCTGCTGGCCTTCTGCGTGGGCTGGTCTTTGTCGCAGCGCAGCGGCGCGACGACCGTGCGCCTTTCCGAATTGCAGGCGCGCAGCCATGCAGCGCCGCAGACAACGCAGAGCCAGATCGACCTGCCGGAGAAGATCAATCTCAATACCGCCTCCGCCGCGCAGCTTCAGGTGCTGCCCGGGATCGGCGCGACCTATGCCGAGCGGATCATCGCTTATCGCGAGGCAAACGGCGGCTTTTCCTCGATCGAGGAGCTGATGGAGGTCAAGGGGATCGGAGAAAAGCGCTTTGCGGCGCTGAAGGACTATGTGACAGTGGAGGAAGCAAATGAAAATTCTGGTGGTTGACGATGAACAGCTCTTGGTCAAGGGCATGAAGTATAATCTGCAAAACGACGGCTATGAGGTCGTGACGGGCAGCAACGGGCGCGAGGCGATCGAGCTTGCGCGCGACAGCGCGGTGCGTCTGATCGTGCTTGACGTGATGATGCCGGAGATCGACGGCTTAGAGGCCTGTCGGCGCATCCGTGAGTTCTCCGATGTGCCGATCATCATGCTCACGGCGCGCACGCAGGACATGGATAAGCTCCTTGGATTTGAGCACGGGGCGGACGACTATCTGACCAAGCCCTTTAATATCCTCGAGCTGAAAGCGCGCATCCGCGCACTGCTGCGCCGCAGCGGCGCGCTGGAAAAGAACCGCAGCCGCCTGACGGTCGGCGCGCTGACGATGGACACGCAGGAGCGCAACGTCTACAAAAACGACGTGCCGGTGGAGCTGACGGCGCGTGAATTTGATGTGCTGGAGCTGCTGATGCGCAACCCCAACCGCGTCTATTCGCGCGAAAACCTGCTCGACCTGATCTGGGGCTACGAGTACAGCAGCGATATTCGCACGGTGGATGTGCACATCCGGCGGATCCGCGAAAAGATCGAGAGCGTGCCGGCCGAGCCGGAATACATCATGACAAAGTGGGGAGTTGGGTACTATTTCAAGGCATAGCGTAAAGCTGCATTGGCGCAGCTCGCAGCTGCGCTACGCCGTTGCCTACATCCTTGTGACGACGGCGGTGCTGGTATTTCTGAATATCTACGCATCGGTGAGTATGCGGCGGATGATCTTTTCCTCGCAGCGCGACTCGATGAAGGAGAAGGCGACGCTGATGTCCGCCACGCTTTTACAGTCGGATGAGCTGACGGCGGCAAAGGCGGAGAGCGCCGTGCATTCGCTCGGTGATCTGCGCACGACGCGCACCGTGGTCACGGACGCGGGCGGCACGGCGCTGTATGACTCGCTGGAGCAGGGGAGCGGGAAGCTGCTGCTGTTTCCGGAGATCGTGGAGGCGCTGGAGAATACCGACGTGTTCTTCTGCCGATATCGCAGCGGCGCGGTGGAAAGCCGCGTCGCCATGCCGCTTGTGCGCGCAGGGAAGATCTTGGGCGCGGTCTACCTGATGACCTACGACACAGATCAGGGCGGGCTGATCCACGCGCTGCAAACGAACTTCCTGCGCGTTTCCGTCGCGCTCGAGATCGCGGTGATCGTCTATTCGCTCTTCTTCTCCTCCGCCTTCTCCCGCCGGATGCGCCGCATTCTCTACTCCGTGCGCATGATGCGCGAGGGCGACTACGGCTACAAGATCGAGCTGCGCGGACATGACGAGATGGAGCAGCTTGGCAGGGCGTTTAACGACCTTGCGGAGCGGCTGGAGGAATCGGAAGCGCGCCGCCGCCGTTTCGTTTCCGACGCTTCGCACGAATTAAAGACGCCGCTGGCCTCCATCAAGCTCCTTTCAGACTCCATTTTGCAAAACGAGATGGACGCCGAGACGCAGCGGGAGTTCATCGGCGACATCGGCAGAGAGGCCGACCGGCTGGGGCGACTTTCGCAAAAGCTCCTGATGCTGACGCGACTGGACAGCAACGTGCCCGAAGAGCGCGACGTGCTGGAGCTTTCCTCCACCGTCGCCAAGGTCGCACGGATGCTGCGGCCGCTGGCGCGCCTGCGTCAGATCCGCGTGGAGACCGTGCTGGAAAAGGGCTGCTCGATCCTGATGGTCGAGGACGACCTGTACCAGATCGTCTTTAATCTGGCGGAAAACGCGATCAAGTATAACCACGAGGGCGGCTGGGTCTGCCTGCGGATGCACCGCAATGACGACGAGGTGACGCTGCGCGTGGAGGACAATGGCGCGGGCATACCGGAAGATGCGCGACAGCACGTCTTTGAGCGCTTTTATCGCGTGGACAAGGCGCGCTCCCGCGCGGCCGGCGGTTCCGGCCTCGGCCTGTCGATCGTTCACGATATGGTCAAGCGAAATTTCGGAACGATCCGCGTAGACGCGCGTGAGGGCGGCGGCACGGTCTTCACGGTGACGTTCCCGCTTTTTGAGGTGAAGGAATGAAAAAAAGAGTCGTATGTCTTTTGCTGCTGCTGTTGCTGCTGACCTCCTGCGGTAAGGCGGTGAAGGTGCGCGGCAGCGGGGAGCTTCTCTTCTATTTCTATCCGAAGGACGAGTTTTCCCTGCATACGCAGCAGGCGGACGGAACGTTCGAGACACTGGAGGACTTGATGCGCGCCTATCTCGCCGCGAAGCCGGAGGCGGGCGCGCTCTCGCCGTTTCCGGAGGGATGGGTGCTGGAGAGCGCTGCGATGGAGGGCAACACCGCCGTGCTGCGCTTTGCCGGACGCGGGGCGGAGCAGACGCCGCTGGAACGCTCGCTGACGAATGCCTGCATCGCAAAGACCCTGTTTCAGCGTGAGGAGGTCTACCGTGTTACCGTCTATCGCCCGGGCGAGAGCGAGCCGACGACGCTCAACGAAAACGACGTGATTCTGAAGGACAACGGGATGCTGCCGCAGGAAGAAGAGGTTGTCCTCTATTTCCCCGACGACGCGAGACGCTTTCTGCTGCGCGAGACGCGGACCGTTGCCGCGATGGATGCCGCCGACAAGCCGGCCTTCATCCTGCGGCAGCTCCTTCTTGGGCACCCGCTCTCCTGCATTCCGGAGGGGACGGAGCTGCTCGGCATTTCCGTGGAGGGCGGGATCTGTACGGTCAATCTCTCCTCCGCATTTGAGCTGAACATGGAACGGAGCTTTGCCGCCGAGCGAATGGCGGTGTACTCCATCGTCGATTCGCTTACCGAGCTTCCGGAGATCCAAGCCGTGGACATCTGGGTCGCGGGAGCGCCGCTCGAGTCGCTGCACTACCTTACCTTTGCACAGAGCGTGACGCGAGACGAGACACTTCTGCGGCGCGGCATTTCGGCGGCGGATACCGAGGCGACGCTCTACATGACCTATGGCGACGGGACGAAGCTGGTCGAAGTGCCCGTCGTTCTGGCCGAGCGGAGTGAGGAGGCATTGATGGGCGCTCTGCTTACGAAACAGGGCGCCTGCGGCGTGGAAAGCTGCATTCCGGCGGGTACAAAGCTGCTGACGCTGCGCATGGAGAACGGCGTCTGCGCGGTAGATCTGACGGCGGAGCTGCTCGACGGCTGCGAGACGGCGCAGGAAGAGACGATGGCGGTGCGCAGCATCGTTGCGACGCTTTCGCAGCTTCCCGAGGTGCGGTCCGTTGAGATACTGGTCGAGGGAATCGCGCCGAATTACCGTGACGACGCGCTGCTTTTGTGCCAAAAACCGGAAACCCAGTGGTTTGCGCAATAGTTTCGACGGACTGCGCAAACGGATTGACCTATAATGGACGTGTATGGCGAATGCCGCCGTACACGTCCATTTTTTATTCGGAGGAGGGAAACCGATGAGAGTAACGAGCTTTGTACAGGATCGTTTTCTGACCCTTGCGCTCTGCGGCGAGATCGACCATCACAGCGCAAGGGAGATCATGCGCACGATCACGGAGAAGATCGACGCGTTTTTGCCGCTGCGCTGCGTGCTGGATTTCCGCGACGTCAGCTTTATGGATTCCAGCGGGATCGCCGTGGTCATCCACGCGCACCGCCAGATGAAAACGCTGCAAGGAACGCTGCTGCTGCAAAACATCCCGCCGCAGCCGTATAAGGTGCTGCACGCGGCGGGCATTGAGAAGATCACGGAGATAAGGGAGGAGTGCAGACCATGAGATACGAGAACCAAATGCGGCTGGAATTTCCCAGCAGATCCTGCAACGAGGCGTTCGCGCGCTCTGCCGTCGCCTGCTTTGCCGCGCAGCTCGATCCGACGCTCGACGAGCTTGGCGACATCAAAACGGCGGTTTCCGAGGCCGTGACCAACTGCATCGTCCATGCCTATCCGGAAACGATCGGGACGATCGTCATCAAGGCGGCCATCGTTGAGGGCAATGTGCTGGAGCTGTGGATCAAGGACCGCGGCTGCGGCATCGAGGACGTCGAACAGGCCTGCAAGCCCATGTTTACAACCGGCGGCGAGGAGCGCAGCGGAATGGGTATCACCATTATGGAGAGCTTTATGACCGAGTTCCATCTGACCTCGACGCACGGAAAGGGCACGACGGTACATATGAAGCGCCGGATCGTCCGGCGCGGTGGGAAAAAATGATCGCGCAGGATATGCTGCGTCGGGCGCACGAAGGCGACCGAGAGGCTGCCGAAGCGCTGGTGGTGGAAAACAGCGGTCTGATCTGGTCGGTGGCGCGGCGGTATTTCGGACGCGGCGTGGATCCGGACGATCTGTATCAGCTGGGTTGTCTCGGATTTTTGAAGGCGGTGGAGGGCTTTGACGAGGCCTACGGCACGCAGTTTTCCACCTATGCCGTGCCAAAGATCGCGGGCGAGATCCGGCGCTTTCTGCGCGACGACGGCGCGGTGAAGGTCAGTCGCACGCTGAAGGAGCGAGCGATCCAGATCCGTGCCAAGCGGCAGGAGATGGCGGCACAGTTAGGGCGCGAGGCGACGCTGGGAGAGCTGTCGGAGCTGCTCGAGCTGACGCCCGAGGAGATCGCGGCCGCCGAGGGCGCGACGGGAACGGTGGAGTCGATCCAGCGGCGTTCCGGTGAAGACGGCTTTGCGCTGGAGGACGTGCTCACAGAGGGGGAGATGGAGGAGAAGATCGTGGAGCGTATCGCGCTGAAGGAAGCAATCGCGCGTCTGAGTGAACGGGAGCAGATGGTGATCAATTTGCGCTTTTTCCATGGACTGACGCAGGACAAAACGTCAAAAATTCTCGGTGTGTCGCAGGTACAGGTCTCCAGAATCGAAAAAAAGGCGCTGGAGGCGCTGCGCGGACAGATCGACGGCTAAAAACGGGACTGTTGCAGAATGAAAGTTTTGCAACAGTCCCGTTTTGCAGGCTGTCAAAAAAGTCCGTAACCGTCAAAATCAATGTCAGTAAGTTAAGCTGACAAATCCTCCTACCCTCAGAAATGAGAGGGTAG
>OIYV01000314.1_pt1 | contig 31611 bp, 23 predicted proteins | sample 1588251 | NCBI WGS metagenome assembly OIYV01 (sample SAMN03283282) | human gut metagenome | biome: human-associated habitat; material: feces | host: Homo sapiens | place: Peru | collected 2012
AATAACACACCGGGGAACGCCCAGCGGCAAGGGGCAGAGCCCCGTCGAGCGTCCATACTCAACGCCTTCTCCAACCCCAAACCACATTTCCACTGCAAACATAGTAACTTTTGGTTTGTTGGAAATGTACTGATATATTGCTGTTTGCATCGAAACATGCCAAAGGCATGTCCCTACGTTATGATGAAATTTTAATTTGCACTTTCAGATAAACTGATTTCTGAAGATTGGTTTTTCGTTGAAGGCGAGTGGTTTTTTATGTTTTTGTTTTTCCCCCAGTATTTATCCATTGACCCCTATTTTTGTGCCGATTTTTTGTATTCGGTTGGTGTCATGCCGGTGTGGGCCTTGAAGTGCTTGTAGAAATTGCTCTTGTCGGAAATGCCCACTTTCAGGTGGAGTGATGCCACGGCGGCATCCTCTTCGCTCAACAGCCTTTGCGCCTCTTTGATGCGAAGTTCTGTACGCCAAGTGCGGAAAGTGGTGTGCAGTTCATTGGTGAAATACCATGCGAAGAAAAAGCGGTCGAAGCCCAAATCGGCGGCAATGTCGTCGATGGTTTGATCGTTGAGCACATATCGGCGGTGCGCCACCCATTCGTCGAGCGCGCGTTTCATCGCTTCGGTTTTCTCGTGTATGGCGTGTGGGGCTGGCTCCGGTGCCGCGGCTGGCTCGGAGGGCTGTGTGTCGCTCTTTTCTTCGTCAGTCATCACTTTCAGGATAAAGTTTGCCGTGATGCGATAGTTCACGATATGCACACCCATATACACATAATACAGCGTGTAGAACACGGTGAAATAGCACATTTCCACATCACCGATGGGGAAAACCACAATCAGCAGCACCATCACGCCCACCCCAAGGGCGGAGATAAAGCACCATTTTATCCAGCGCAGTCGGCTGGAGAGGTCCTCGTCGTAGTTGCTTTCCAAGCACTGCTTGCTTTCGGTGTAGGTATGGAAGAATTTCCAGGAGAAAACCACCAATTCCGCAATGTAGAGCGCCGTGGAGATATTCACCGCCGCGGCAAACTCCCATTCACCTACGCTGTGCCCCGCCACGATTAGCGCAGCGGCGCAGCCAATCGCCAGGCAGTTGTAAAGCCCCCATCGTATCGACACCTTTTGCGGATTGATGAACGTGATGCACATGGCGGTGAACAGCAGCGCCTGCACCATGCCCACAATCAGCACAGCCGCCTTGAGAATGTCGGTTTCCACCTCATGGGGCTGGAGCGCGCTCATGATGTTGGACACGCCCAGAGCGGTGTAGGCACCCACCATCAGCCAGCGCATACGGTTGAAGGGAGTCCATCTGCTGTCGGCACACGGCACCTGTAGTTTTGCCAAAAACACAGCCACCACAAATGTCACTAACGCCGACACAAAATCGACATAGGTGAAATAATTATTTAAAAGTAAAATACCGCTCATATAATCTGTTCGCCCCACAAATATATGAAAAAAATCCCAAATGTTTGCCCCCCACGTGCCATCCCATAGTGATTTTTTTCATACATCTCTTATCCCGAACTCGTGTTAAAAAATCCTCATACGGGCTAATGACCGATTTGGGTTAATACATTTCGCTCGAGTAAGCAATATGCTCGAGTAAGCAATATGGCGGTTACATATCGTCGGTGCAGTGGGGGAGGTAGGCGGATTGGAGGGCTTTGTATTTTTTGCTTTCTTTTTTCTTGCCGAGTTTTGAGTAAAGGTGTGCTATGTAGCCGTAGTAGTCGGCTTTTAAGTCGGGAGAAATGCCTTCATCGTCGAGCATTTTTTGGTTTGCTTTTAGGATTTTGATTGCCTTTTTAGGATAGTCTGACCCATGGCCTGCGATGGCGGCTTGCATAAGGGTGGCAAGGCATTTTGTGCGCATAGATTCTGAATCGGTTTCATGCGCAAGCCTCTCTTGCAGGCTTTGGAGGTGTTGAGTAGCGGCTTCGGTTTGGTTTGCTTGCGCAAGCAAGGAGCAGTTGATCAGGTAGAGGAGCGGCGCATTGTGGGAGGCGTTTTCCTCATTGCCGCTTGCGAGGACTTTTTGTGCCAGTGCTATGCATGTGTTGAGCACGGTGGTTTCGTGTGGCGTGAACGACGACACATCTTGCCATTCCCAATTCTCGTTTATGGGCATCAATTTTGTCGAAATTCCGTCGATGATTTCGATTGCACACTCTACTGGGTGACCGCTGTTTTCAATCATCCACTCGGCTATCTGCACTTCTTCCGGGTGGTCGATGACCGTGTTGAGGCACGAATGGTGCAGGTCGCTGATTGCGTCTTCAAGTCCAGTGGGGTCGAGTTCTTTGGCTCGAGCGAGGTATTTGTTGGCGAGGTTGAACTGCTTAGTGTGAATGGCGCAGTTGCTTAAGTTTACCAAGACAGGAGGCACTGTGTCGGCAAACGTTTTGAGCATCGGCTTGCTGTAATAGTCCAACGCTGTTTGGTACTGGCCATCTAATGTCAGGGCCTCGTTTAGCATACCAAAAAGATATGTAGTCACCTGATTGTAGTATGCGTTGTGGTTGTTAATCGCAGAGTCGACGGCCTCGGTTAATTGTGCTGTCGCGTTTTCGGTGTATGGAATTTGTATAATCTTCACAAGTGGTGTGAGTTCTGGCGCATAGGTGTTGGCGAGTTGCAGTTGTGAGTTGTAAAACTCCTTTTGCTTTAATTGTGGCACATTGTCCCATAATTTGGCATTGGCGTAGGAAAGGAAGGTGCTGTTGATGATGTATTGCGACATGTAGGCCCATTTCTTTTGCAGATAATCGCCTTGAGGCTTGATGGTCAGCAACATTTCGGCTGTCACTTTCATTGTGAGTGTGGCGCGTCTGATGCAAAGGTGCGCCAATAACTTGTCGTTTTCGCTGATGGCCTCGCAAGCCAATTTCAAAAGAGTGGCAGGGTCGTCGGATTGTAGTTGAAGGATCTCCGTGCGCTTGTTTGTACGCTCGATGGTATCCAACATGTCTTTTCTCGCTTTTCTCGCTTTTCTCGCCTTTTTTGCCTTTTGGGCAGCGTTCTTTTGCGTTTTGCTGTTGGGGGGACTTACGGTAGGCACTTTTAAAGTAAGCAGGGTGCGCTGTGTTGACTTCCTCGCTTTGTCGATTTCGCTTATTGTAAGTCCTATAAAGGGATTGAGGCGTGGCACTCTGGGGGGATTGAAGCGTGGCCCCTTGATTGTAGTTTTCGCCTTTGACAGTCCTTTCGCTATTTTCCCGATTTGTGCATCGGCGCACATGGCGCATAGAATGATTGCTAAAATTAGAAGAATCTTTTTCATTGTGCTGGTTGTTTATTTTTTTTCAGATTGAAGGTATTTGTTTGATTATTTCAAGCATGAGCAGATAGGCCTCTTCCATTTCTTTGAGGTCGGCATATTCGCGTGTGGAGTGCACTTCGTGTTGGCCGGTGAACAGGCACATACCTCCTTTTAGCCCCTTGGCTGCGAACATTGCCGCTGTGGTGCCGCCACGCTCATCGGTGAAAACCACCTTTTTGCCTATTTTCTTGGCGGCGTTTTCTACGAGTTTTTGTGCCTGTGGGTGAAGGGTGTAGGCCACATTTTCATACTGCATTACATCTTGTAGCACTTCTGTTTTCACGTTAGGGAAGTCGCGTGCCACTCGTGCGAGTGCGTCGTTGATAATGTTGTTGAATTTTTCACCCTCGGCTTTATCGAAATAGCGTACGCGTGTGCGCACAATCACGTCGAAACCGCCACTCTTTTCAAAGCCCCAGGGGTGGATGTAGCCTTGAAGCCCCTCGGTGTTTTCAGGGCGATACTCCACTGGTACGGAAGCGATAAACGTGGCAGCGGCGGCTGTGGCGTCGCCGAGTTTGTCGGCTTTCGCATCGCCAGGGTGCGCGTCGTGTCCGATAAATTTGTGTGCAAGTCCGCGGGCCGTGAAATTTGATTTGGTGATAGCCTCTCCACCCACGCCGTCGAGGTCGTAAATGATTTCAGGGGAGAATATGGTGGAGTCGATATTGTCGGCGGCGCGTCCCACGTCCTCATTGGGGCAGAAAGCGAACATCACTTTGCCGTGTTTAATCTTCTTGTCGGAGAGAATTTTCTGTATCAGATGAACGGCGATGGTGCATCCGCATTTGTCGTCGGCTCCTAAAAGCGTAGTGCCGTCGGTGCGAACGATGGTCCTGCCATTCAGCGCGTCGATTATTGGAGTGATTGAACTGCCTGGAGCTTCAGGAGTGACATCAAGATGACAACTGATACCTATGCTTGGGCATGGTGATTTCACATTCGATGGAATTGTGACATAGAGATAATTGTGCTCAGAAAGCACACATTCTACATTTTTGGCGTTTTGCTCGCGAATAATCGACTCCACATCGCTTTTGAGAGCAAGTGCCATTGTGCGTTGGCCTTGGGTGCAAATGCTGTCGTTGCTCGATTGGCTGCTGATAGATGCATACTTTATGAAAGTGTCGAGCATACTTTTTTCGACAGGGGCACCTGTGGCTGTTTTAAGACCAAAAACTGTGATAACTAAAAGTAAGAAGCGTTTCATGATTCTTAATGGTGCTTGCGGGCTCACTTCGCAATGCTTTTTGGGTTTGTGTAAATGGGAAAAGCGTGAAAGCCACTACTGTTTGCTCGCATGATGGGGAGCGTGAGTAAACGCCTTTCGTTGATTTTTTTGCTGTTAAGGATTGAGGGTGAGTGGCTTTTCCTTGCGCCACCACCTTTCGCAAATATAGGATTTTTTTTTGGCTTTCCCATATATTTTGAGGAGAAAAACACGATTATTTTCATAACTGCTGATTATTTCGTTTTTATGTGTAATAATTGGAGAGTATCGAAGGTAATCTGTTTTTTTTGTTTTTGTTTAAGTTCCCCCAGTATTTTTCCACTGAACCGAAATCACGGTGATTTCAAAAGATCGCAAAAAAAATGGGGAGCGGCTTTTGGTGAAGCCGCTCCCCTGTTTTGTTGGGAGTGCGTGGAGCACTGTGGTGGATTATCTTACCACAATCTTGCGTGCTGCACTCTTACCGTTGTTCATGATGTCTTTAACGATATATACGCCAGCATCAGTTGGACGTTGAGTGCCGAGGGCTGCACCACTGATGGTGAAGTAGAGGCTCTTAACGATTGATGCGTCGGTGTTTACATCATTAATGCCAGAAGGCTGCTCAACGAAGAACTTGTAGGTCTTGGTGCGTTCGCCAAGGGTCTTGGTTGCCCAACCCTCGCCGTCTGCCTTACCACTCAACAGGTTGCCGTAGATGGTGAAGTTGTCGCTTGTGGTCCATACGGTGCCGGCAGGGGTGCCGATAGTGATTACAGAGCGCACGTGCTCGTAGTCTTCGCCTTCAGCCACCACAGGCACAGCAGCGAACCAGTTGGCGAGTTCGTTTTGAGCTTGAGCCTTGAGAGTAGGATACATGCCAGGGAGAATCGAGAATGCTGTGTCGCTTTCAAGAGCCTTGCAGAGAGCGAGGTCGCGGGTGCTTACGCCCTTAGCCTTTGCATCTACGCTGGAGGCTTCGATACCCTTGTTCACGTCGGTGTCGTAATACACGTTGGTGAGGGTCATGTCCTTGTCAGAAGCAGGAGAGATATTGCCCACGGTAGTAGCGTCTTCGCAAGCAATTTCGCCAGCGTTGTACACGTTCACGAGAGTGAAGTCGTCGAATACGCCACCAGCAATACCACCTACATAGCCCTTAGCGGAAATCTTACCCATATTGTAACTGTCGTACATCTTGCAGCGTCCGTAGCCCCAGAGACCACCAGCCACGCCAAACTTGTTAGGCTTGGTTGTGGTAGAGGTCACATTACCGAGGTTGTAGCAACCGATGATAGTGCCAGCGCCAAGACCTGAGAAACCGCCGAGGCCGTAGTCGCCGCCTTCTACGTTACCAGTGTTGTAGCAGTTGACAGCAGTACCGCTCATGGCACCTGCGAAGCCACCGGCAAACTTGCCGCCAGTGGTTACATCGCCAGTATTGTAGCAGTCTTCGTAGTAGCAACCGTCGTCGGTGTCACCAACCACGCCGCCGATATATTGGCTTACTGCACTCACGTTACCAGTGTTGTAGCAGCGAATCATGCGTGCCACATAGCCATTGCGCCATCCTTGCTGACCAGCCACACCACCAACGTCGCTTGATGATGAACTTACCACGTCGGCTGTGTTGTAGCAGTCGATGAGTTCTGAACCAGCAGCGAGCTGGCCAGCCACACCACCGATATTACCCTTACCAGTGATAAGAGCGGTGTTGTAACAGCCAATCATCACCATTGGAGTGGTAGATAGTTTGCTACCACCCAAGATACCGCCAACATTGCTGCCAGAGGAAATGATTTCGCCTTCGTTGTGGCAATAGAGGATAGAGTCGCCACCGTTAGAAGAAGCCACGATACCAGCCACAGAAGTGGCGCCGGTAATCATGCCATTGTTCACGCAGTTACGAATCACACCGCTGTTGTAAACTGCGATACCTGACACATAGTTCTTCTTGGCGTTGGTGCCAATGAGGGTGTCGTTCACACAATTTTCAACCAATGCATCCTTTTCTACGTTGTAGGCGATACCAGCGATGTAGTTGCCCTTAGCATCCACGATACCGTAGTTCTTACAGTTCACTACCGAACCGCCTGTCTTCACATAGCCAGCGATACCAGCAGCACTGCTGCTTGTAGAGTAGATGTTGGCGTAGTTGTCGCAGTTGTAAACCTTACCGTAAACCTTGCCAGCGATTCCAGCGTTTTCGCGATATGCCGAAATGGTGCCGCTCTTCAAAATCAGGTCGTGAACAGCGCCTTGTGGACCTACGTTGCCGAACAGGCCACGGCCGCTTTCTGTCTTTTCGAAAGAACAGTTGATGTTGAGGAATTGCTTGCCATTGCCATCAAAGTCGGCATTGAAGCTACCAGCGTCCACACCCACGCAATCGTAAGTAGTGGTGCCGAAGTCGATGTCGTTGAGCACCTTGAAGTAGCGGCCGTTGAATGGATAAGCCTCGGTGTTGGTGAACTTAGCCAGCTTGAGCATATCATCCTTGGTCTTGATTTGGAATGGGTCGTCGGCGGTGCCTTTACCCTCAAACACGTTAGGCATAGCGCGGAGCGCGATGCTCTTGGTGTAGTTGCCCACAGTAGCGGTCAGCACATCGCGGAGCGAAGTGGTGTCGGCGGTGAGGGTCACCTTCAGTGCGCCATTGGCTGCGGTGAAGTTCTTGCCATCGGCGAGAGTCCATTGCAGGTCGTCGGCCTTGTAGAGCTGAGCGTCGGTATATACGTCGTCGGCATTCTGTCCGTCGGCGAATGTTACCACCATCTTACGGTTAGCGATGGCTGCTGGCTCGTTCTTGAACGCCTTGATTACAGGGTAGAGCCCTGCGGTCCAGTCGTAGCGGTCGGCATCGAAGCCTTCAAGAGCCTTGCCACTGGTGAGCACGCTTGTGTTCAAACCCTTTGCACTTGGCACGGTAGAACTTGCTGCGGCACCGTAGTAGCCGATTTGACCGTCGTAGTAGTTGTTGCTCACATCGTATGATGCGCCAGGAGCATTTGCTGTGATAGCGCCACGAGCAGCGTTCTTGGTGTCATAGCGTTCCACTGTACCGTAGTTGAGGTTGTTTTCCAATGTGCCCTTCATTGAGGCAGAAACGGTGATACCACCCACGATACGAGTGCCGTACACAGCACCAGTGTTCACATTGCCGCGAATCACGCAACTTGAGGCTGCGTTGCCCACGATACCTGCGATGTTGGTCTGTGCGTTAGCCTTGTGGCTTGCGTCGATGCTGTCGCCCACGATGAAACCATCGTTTTGGCAATATTGAACAATACCTGCTGATTGTGCCACGATACCGGCTGCATAAGAACTGCCGGCTACGATGCGACCAGCATTGTAGCAACTTTCCACAAGTGCATCGGGCTGGTTGAGAGCCACCACGCCACCTGCGTAACTGGTTGAAGTGACGCAAGATGCGTAGTTCTTACAGTTGATTACGCGACCGTAGTTCACGGCCGCAATACCAGAAGCGTAGTTGTAAGCCTTGAATGAGCAGTCGCCTGCCATGGAGAGGTTCTTCACTGTACCGTTTTCGCCTACGAAGCCGATAAACGCTACTGCCAAGAGCGATTTCTTGTTGTCGGCCTTGCCGTCGTCGCCGTAAACCACACCGTCGATTTTGAGGTTGTGGATTGCGAAGCCGCCGCCGTCGTAAGTGGCGTTGAGTTGGCGTGCGCTGTTGCCGCCCATGCCAATGCCACCGAAGCCGGTTGCGTCGATGTCGTTCACTTGCTTGAAGAAGTCGCCCTTGAAGGTTTGACCATATTCAGAAATACCCTTGTTGAGCGACTCAAGGTCGGTCTTGGTCTTAATCAAATATGGGTCAGCCTCTGTACCCGAACCGCTGAAGAGCGATGGGTTGACGGTTGCGAGAGCATACATCTTAAATTGGCTCTTATCCACAGATGAGAGTGCCACAAGCACTTCATTTGAATAAGTGTTCTTTACTGTCACGATGTTGCCATCAATCTTCAGACCGGTGGTTTCGTTGGAGAAAGTCTTGCCGTCGAAAAGTTTCCAAATGATGTTGTTCTTGTCAGAGAGAGTGAAAGTGTTGCGCACCTTCGACACGTTGTCGTTCTCGTGGAAGAATATAGGAGCCACGCTCATGTAAGCGGCGTTGGTATCGGCATAGGTTTTCAGGCGTGGGTAAAGACCCTCGGTGAACACCCATACTGATGGATCAAGACCTTCGATAGCCTTGCCGCTGGTGAGTTGGGCTGTGGTGAGTTCCATGTGCTTAACAGAGTCGGGAGCAACCACGCCCACCATCTTGGTGTCGTAATACACATTGGTGAATACGCTATCGCGATATGTTGCACCATACACACCCATAGAATTGCGTGTGGCAAGGTTGCGAACTTCGCCATAGTTGAGGCAGCGTTGAATCTTTGAGAGATTGTACCACTGCTTTTCAGGATTTGATGAACTGATGCTGTAGGCAGGAGTGACCACATAACCAATCACACCACCCACACTGTTAGAGGCTGCCGAGTTGATAACGATGTTGCCATTGTAGCAGTCGTACATTTCGCCGCCATAGATGTTACCTGCCACACCGCCAACAGCACCCTTGGTGGTGGTGCCACTGGTTTCTGACACGGCACTGATAGGACCAGCGTTGAAACTGCGTTGTACGGTAGCTTCAAGGATAGAGCCTACCACACCACCTACGTAAGGTGATGGCACCTTAGAGGTGAGTTGCATATCACTATAGCAGTCGGTGATGAGAGCCTGGCAGTCCTTGCCAGGAAGTGCAGTACCTGCGACACCACCAATTGATTTCCATGTTGTATTAGGTAAACTGGTGACGGTGATGCTGCCGTGTGCTTGCAGACGGCTACCCACGGCTTGACCAGCGATAGTACCCACGATACCGGCATTTTCACCAGCGCCAGTGATGGTGCCTGTGAACACGCAGTTTTCGAGTTTTGGACCATTGAAGTAGCCCACCACGCCAGCCGCGCAATAGTCGGAGGCTTTGATTACGCTACCTTCTACGGTGATGTTAGTCATTGTGCCTGAACACCAGCCAGCCACGGTGCCGGTATAATTACCGCCTGTGGAGATGTTGGCATCGAGCATCTTCAGGTTGCTGATGCTGCTCACGCTGTCGGCATAACCGAACAGACCTTGATAGTTTTCAGCACCAACGGCGATTTTGAGGTTCTTAACAGTGTAGTTGGCACCATCGAATGAGCCACGGAATGGAGTTTCCTCGCTTGTGCCCACAGGAGTGAAGGCAAGTGTAGAAGTGCTCATGTCGATGTCGGCACCCAGTTTCACATATTTATCCTTGTAGTCGTTGCCTGCACTTACGTCTTCGGCAAAGGCATTGAGTTGTGAGGCTGTGGTGATGACGTATGGCGACGCCTTAGTGCCTTCGCCAGTCCAGTCTTGTGCTGTGGCGGTAGGATAAGTGACTACGCCGCTATTGAAGTCGAGGGTGGCAGAGAGCACACCAAGTGAGCGAAGGGATTGTGAACCCACACAGAAAACACCATAGTTACCAAAGGTGATTTGGGTGTCGGTGCCAGCACCATTGATATTGCCTTTTTGTGCAGTCTTGCTCTTGGCCCAGTTAGCAGGATAGCAGTTGAATGGGCCATACATAGCGTTGGTGAAGATAAGTTGTGGAGAAATGCTTGTCGATTTGTCGGCTTTCAGACGCATTTTCACCACAGCACCATTGCCGGTGAAATTCACGATTTCCACCTCATTGTCGTAGGTCTGGTTGATATACACAGGATAGGTGCGCACCGAGTCGGTGTTGGTCACCTTCTTGCCGTCGTAAATCACCTCGCTGATGGTGGCATTGGTGGGCTTAAACACACTCTGGCTATAGATGCCAAATGCGCCACCCTTCGATTCGCCAGTCACCACAAGCACGCCCCAAGCACCGAGAGTGATGGTGCCGTCGGCAGCGATTGTACCGGTGATAGGAGTGGTGGTGCTGTAAACACGGTTCGCCAAATCCATCGAGCAAGCCCAGATTGGGCCGTATGTCGAATGGTCGTAGATTTTACCTGGGGTGATGGCAACGGTGCCAGCAGCCAGATCGTAGGTGCATTGCAGCGTGTCGGGCACGCCCCAAAGGTTGTAGAGCACAGCGTGAGAGTCGTCCACCTTCTTGATGGTCACCACGCCGCTCACAACGGTTGCGCCGTCGGAATACTGAGTGTCGTATTCGGCGGCATTGAGCACATCTGGCATCGCAGATGGAGCCTTTGCCACACGGCGGGCACCCTTTACGTTAGTCACTTGCCAGGATCCGGGCTCAAACTTCTGCTTCAGCAGAGTCATAGCCTTTTCTCCAGTGGCGTTCACTTCTTTACCGGCGCTTGACCTCTCGGCAGATTTGAGACCCTTTGCCACAGCAATTTGGGTTTCAAACTCCTTTACGGCTTCAGCGTCGTGCTGAGTCATTGTGGCTTGCGTCACAGTTGCCGTAGGGCTGGCTTCGAAACCGGCTTTCAATAACTGTGCCGTTTGCTCAAATGACTGCGCCCGCCCAGTGTTAGCCCAGAAGGCCACTGCACATGTAAGCAGGCAGAATAGTAACTTCTTCGTCATAGAGGAAAAAATTAATTAGTTAATAAACAGAAAGTTATAGTGTAATAGGATAAAATTATAGTGTATATGGGGGTATATAAGTTTTCTCCTACCCACGCAAAATTATACATTTTTTCGCAAAAAACAACATTTTCCTAACATTTTATTAAAAATTTTTCCACCCTAATTATCCTTTCCTAAAAAATCACGCCATATAGATTAGTTTCCGTCACAAATTGGATACAAAAAAGGCACAAAGCAGCAGCTTTGTGCCTTTTGATTGATTCTACGTTGGCGATTGGTAAATCGTTGAATTATTTTTTTTGTTTGCCTTTTGGTTTGGGCATTTTTCCGGGGGTTACGGTTTTTGCTTTTGCCTTGGCTTTTGTCACTTTTGGTGTAGTGGCCTTTTCTGCTACCTTTTCTGTGGCTTTTGGTGCGAAGGTTTCGATTTCAAACACGAGGGTTTCGCCTGGGTTGATGGAGTATTCGCCACTCTGACGACGGCCTGCGCCTTGGTCGCCGTAGGCGATGTCGCTTGGGAGCACGGCAATCATCTTGGCACCTGGGCTCATGAGCATCAACGCTTCTTTAAAGCCTTCCACCACTCGGCCGGAGTTGAGCGATGTGGTGTCGCGGCTTTGGTCGAAGATTGAACCGTCGACGTGCTTGCCGGTGTAGAGCATACGCACTTCCTCGTTGTCGCCATAGCATTTGCCGTTGCCTTGCTTTTCCATTTTGTAAACCAAGCCAGAGGCAGTTTTCACATAGCCTTCACCTGCTGCCATGATTTTGGCGATATATTCTTCGCCAGCCTTCTTCATGGCGATGGTTTTAGGGTTGAACGCACGGCCCATCAGTTCGGTGTTTTGCTCCAGCACAGCCATGTCGCTGTAAGCCTTGCTCACGGCGCTTTGGTCAAGCCCCTTGGTGGCCACAGCGTCTTTCAACGCTTGCACCATGAGTGCCTTGTCGAGAGTGATGCCCTTATGAAGCTTGTTTTGCATCATCTTGCTGGTGAGCTCCATACCCACAAACAGACCGTTCATATAGCCTTGGTTGGCAGTGTCGGCTTGCATCACCACGTCGAACGCCTTGAAAAATTCGTCGATATTTATTTTCTTGTCTTGTTCACCCATGTATGCGAGCACCAGGCCGAAATACTTTCCGTAAGCCTTGCTCAGCGAGTCTTGTTGGGCTTTGAATTCGGCTTCTGTAGCGGCAGAGGCGCTTTGCATACCCATTGCCATCAGCATAGCGATGGCTAAAATCATCTTTTTCATTAGTCTAAGTAAAATGTAAGTGTTAATATAGTGTTATCAGTTTGCCAATCCCTGTGTTTCGATTTCAAACACGAGGGTTTCGTTTGGCGCGATGGCTTGGTTGCCGCGTTCGCCATACGCAATCTCGCTTGGGAGAATGCAGTAGGCTTTGGCACCTGGGCGCATCATCGTAATCATTTCACGGAACCCTGGCACCACGTTCTGCAATGGGAAATTCACTGCCTCGCCATGGCTGGAGTCGAATTCCTCGCCATTGGTGTGCTTGCCGGTGTAAACCACCTTCACCACGTCGGTGGGCTTGAAAGTGTCGCCCGCGCCCTGCTCGGTGATTTTATACACCAGTCCTGATTGGGTTTTCTTCAATGCGGGGTCGGCTTTCATTTGGGCAGCGATAAACTCTGCGCCTTCCTCGGCTGCAGTCTTGATTGTGCCCAACTGCTTTTCGAGTTCGGGGTCGAGTTTGGTTTCGGTCTGCTTATTGCCACAGCTGGTGAAACTCACCGCCATCACCGCCGCGCAAATCCACAATAATAGTGTTTTCATCATTGTTCTCCTTTAAAAATAAGCACTTCCTCTCCGCTCACCATATTGCAAAGCACATAGGGCTGGAAAGGAAGTGCGGTATATCGGTTAGAAATTAAAATCACTTCGCAGAGTCGGCAACTGCCTCAGCGCCGCCAGCCATTTTCTTGTCGGCAGCAGTAGCGAGGTTACCAGTTTCAATCTCAAACACGAGGGTTTCGTTTGGAGCGATGTTTTGGTTGCCACGGTCACCGTAAGCAAGCTTGCCAGGAATAATGCAAGTCACCTTCATGCCAGGTTTCATGTTGGTAAGCATGTCAACGAAGCCCTTGATGAGTTGTGTTTCATCAACTGGGAACATCACAGCCTTGTAGCTTTGGTCAAACACACTACCGTCGATGTGCATACCCTTGTACTTGAGCATCACTTCGTCGCCCTTCTTGAAGTTAACGCCCTTACCTGGTTTTTCCACTTTGTAGAGCACGCCTTGAGCGGTCTTTTTGTAGTTGCCACTCTTTTCAGCGTCTTGGTAATATTTCACGCCTTCGTCGGCTTTCTTCTTAGCTGCTTGAGCTTGCACCTTGCCCATGAGACTTTGGAGAGTCATTTGCAAGTTCATCATCTTAGCCTGGTCTGGTTCCTTCTTTTCGCTGAATGCCTTCTTCAGTTCAGCGAGGAACAATTCCTTGTTGATGTTCACGCCTTGTTCCTTCATGGCTGTGAAGCTGCTGCCGAGTTGAGCGCCAATTTGCTCACCCATCTGGAAGCTGCGTGCGTTGACAGAAGTATCGGCCTCGGTTGCAAGAGCCTTTTCCAAACCCTTCAAAAATTCGTCGTAGTTAACAGAGTCGGGGGTACCACTCACCTGCATCTTGATGCCGTAGCCAGCCATTGTGCCGTAGGCAGTGCTCAAAGAGTCTTCAGTAGGAGTAGTGCCTTCACCTTTCTTGTTGCAGCTTGCCAAGAGGGCAACAGCTGCCAAAATGAAAAGAACTTTTTTCATAATTTTTTGTAAAATAACTGTTTGTATTGTTGTTTTTGTGTTTTCAATTATTTGCCCACCTTCAGGAGTTGCACGTCGAAGATGAGGGTTGAGTTTGGCTGGATAGGACCAGTGCCGTGCTCGCCGTAAGCGAGTTCGCTTGGAATGAACAGGCGGTAAGCTGAGCCTTCGCTCATGAGTTGCAAACCTTCAACCCAACCAGGAATCACCTGACCCACAGCGAAGGTGGCAGGCTCGCCGCGCTCCACAGAACTGTCGAACACTGTGCCGTCGATTAGTCGGCCAGTGTAGTGAACGGTCACCACGTCGTTTGGACCAGGCTTCTTGCCGTTGCCTTCCTTCACCACGAGGTATTGCAGACCGCTTTCAGTCACTTTCACGCCTTCTTCCTTGGCGTTGTTTGCCAAATACTCCTTACCTGCCTTGGCGTTCATTTCGCCAGCCTTGGCTTGGAGATTGGTAAAATATTCTTGCACCACTTGCTTGGCTTCGTCATAGGTCATTGCTGGAGTGCCTTCGCCATACACTGCGCGGAGTGCATCTGCGAAATCATCAGCATTGAGTTTGTCAACGCCTGAACCCTTGAAATTTTGGCCCATGCTGAGGCCTAATGCATAGCTAAGTTTGTCCATGTCGTAAAAAAATCTTTTATCTATTTTATTTATATTGCAAATTATCTGCAAAGTTAAAGTTATTTATAGTTTTGAACGCTATTTTTTGAATAAAAAAGTTTAAATTTGCCCAATAGAATACTCTTTTAATTTTAATATAGATGAAAAACTTGGTTATCTCCACCGGAGCGGGCATGAGTGCAGAGAGCGGTATCACCACTTTCCGCGACGCAGGTGGGCTTTGGGAAAACTACAAAGTGATGGACGTGGCAAGCGACGAGGGATTCGCTCGCAACCCTGCCCTGATTCACAAGTTCTACAACGAGCGCCGATTGCAGCTGATCGATGCGCAGCCCAACGCCGCACACCGTGGACTGGTGGAACTGGAAAAATATTTCAACGTGAATGTCATCACGCAAAATGTGGACGACCTGCACGAGCGTGCCGGCTCGAAAAATGTGCTGCACCTGCATGGTGAGTTGATGAAGGTGCGCTCGATGACGCATCCCGAACGCATCTACACGCTGCCCTGCGACCAGCTGTCGGACAAGGGGTTGGAAACCAGCATCGACACCGTAGATGCCTATGGCGACCATGTGCGTCCGCATATCGTGTTTTTCGGCGAGGCTGTGCCCAACTTTGAGCCGGCTTGCCGTATTGCCTCGAAGGCTGATGTGTTTGTGGTCATCGGCACCACGCTGGTGGTGTATCCCGCAGCGGCGTTGCTCCAGTATGCGCCTCCAGGAGCCGAGGTCTATTACATCGACCCCAAGCCTGCCGCAGTGCCATCGTATGTGCATGTGATTGCCAAGAAGGCCACCGAGGGCGTGGCCGAACTCATCGATATCCTAACAAAAAAATAAACACACTTATATGAACAAGGAACAAATTCTCTGGGCCGACGACGAAATCGATCTCTTGAAACCGCATATTCTGTTTTTGCAGAACAAAGGCTACGAGGTGACCACAGTGACCAACGGTCGCGACGCACTCGACGCCATATCTCAGCAGAATTTCCACCTCATCATTCTCGATGAGAATATGCCTGGCATCAGCGGACTGGAGGCATTGCAGCAAATCAAGATTGCGCAGCCCAATGTGCCCGTGATTATGATTACGAAAAGCGAGGAGGAAAACATCATGAATCAGGCTATCGGCAGCGAGATTGCCGACTATCTGATTAAGCCTGTGAACCCGATGCAGATTTTGCTTTCCATCAAGAAAAACCTGCACAGCGAGGCGCTGGTGGCGCAAAAAGCCACAAGCGACTATCAGCAGGAGTTTATGAGCATCAGCCAGCAAATAGCCATGGCAAGAACCATCGACGACTGGTATCAGCTCTACAACACGCTGGTGCGATGGGAACTCACGCTCTCCAACACCGAAACCGGCATGGCCGACATGCTGCGTATGCAAAAGCAGGAGGCCAACAGCGCGTTCGCCAAAATGGTGAAGCGCAATTATGAGAAATGGGTCACTACCGACGACCACCCGCTCATGAGCAATGAGATTTTCAAAACGCAGATTTTCCCGCATATCGACGCTGGCGAAAAGGTGTGCTTTATCGTAATCGACAATTTCCGCCTCGACCAGTGGCGCACCATCAGCCCTTTGCTGAACGACTATTTCAACATCGAGAAGGAGGAACTCTACACCACCATTCTGCCAACAGCCACGCAATATGCGCGCAATGCCATTTTTTCGGGGCTGATGCCTATCGACATCGAGCGTATGTTCCCTGAATTGTGGGTTGACGAGGATGAGGACGAGGGCAAAAACCTCAACGAGGCACCTCTCATTCAAACCATTCTCGACCGCTATCGCCGCAAGTGCAAATTCTCGTACAACAAGCTTAACGACTCTGCCGCCGGCGAACGCCTGGTGCAGCACTTCGCACAACTGAAAAATTTCGACCTCAACGTGATAGTGTTCAACTTTGTGGACATTCTTTCGCACGCGCGTACAGAGAGCAAGATGATTCGTGAACTTGCCTACACCGACGAGGCTTACCGCTCACTCACCGTCACATGGTTTAAAAACAGTTATGTGTTGGAAATCTTCAAGCGCATAGCCGAGCAGGGCTGGAAAATCGTGCTCACCACCGACCACGGCACCACACGAGTGGACAACGCCATCAAGGTGATTGGCGACAAGAACACCAACACCAACTTGCGCTACAAAGTGGGCAAGAACCTCAGTTACAACCCACGCCAAGTGTACGAAATCAAGCAGCCCAAACGCTTCGGACTGCCGCTGCTCAATGTGTCGAGCACCTACATCTTCGCATCGGGACGCGACTTCTTCGCCTACCCCAACAACTACAACCACTACGTGCAATACTACAACGACACCTTCCAGCACGGCGGCATCTCCATGGAAGAAATGCTCGTCCCCCTCATCACCCTCACCCCCAAAAAATAACCCATACAAGAAGTTAGAAATTAGAGGTTAGAAATTAGATTTTGGAGCACTCGGAGTGTTCAGATTATTCTGAATGTTCCAAGTGCTCCAATTATTCCGAGTGCTCCATGGCTTAATATCACCAAATTTATACGTCCAAATATCATAACTGCGCACAAAAACTTCGTTTTTCTTCAACGAAAAATGTTATTCTCTACGAAAAGGCGCAGAAAATCAGAAAAATAATGCATTTTTGAAATAAAAATCGAAGAAGCCCCTCGCATCCTAATCCTCACCTCACATAGGGATATGGGATTAGGGGGGGGTGAGGTAGCAGATGGTGAGGATGATGGTTACGGTGGTGGCGTAGGCGGCGCACCATAGGATGAAAGAGCGGCGGAAGTTTTTCTTGTGGGGGGTGGCACCTTTTTGTTGTCCGTCATCTTCGTTGGGGGTGGTGGATTCGTGGTATTTGAGCAGGACCCATACTGCTATGGTTACGAATAGGGGCTCGTAGGGGAGGATGTAGCGGCTGACGGTGCCGCTGGTGGTGAATGCCACGGCGGCGGCGCACACGAAGGGCCACATTGCCCACCAACCTAAGTTTTTCTTTTTCCACGCGAGCACGAAAAGGTAGTAGAGCGAAACGCCTGCCACAGCATACCACACGAGTTGGAATCGGGTTGCCACCGACCACACATCGAGCACTTCGTTGTCAACCCATGGGAAAGGAATGAAGAGTTGGAGTGTGCAGGTCACTGGCAGGAGCAGCAGTTTTTGCCATACAGGCAGGAAGAAGTAGTCGCTCATCATTTCGCCATATATGCCGCGTGCCTGATAGATGGTTTTCATCATGTCGCCTCCGGTGTCGGTGGCTGCCAAAATGCGCATCTGCACTTCCATGCTGAATCCATTCGACCAATATATGCCCAAGCCCATACCTATCAGCGCAATGCCAAGCAGCGTGCACGCATATCGCCACATGTCTTTATTGTCGAAAAATGTGATAATCACGCCAGCCACCAAGAAGTAGATGACGCTGGTGCGCACTATCGACATCAGTGCCACCGCTATGGTGAACAGCGCAATATCGTGCCACACGCTGCCGCGCGAATCCTCATCTATCTCTTTCATTCGGGCTATAGCATACGCTGCCAGTGCCACCGCGAAATAGGTGAGCGGCTCTTTCAGCAGCATGGCGGCATGGCTCATGAAGAATCCGAGCAATGATGTGACCAGCATTGCCAAAAATGTGATGGTGCCTCGGTCGGCTCGCACACGGCCAGCCAACGCCCTGCCTGCCGTCTGCCCAGTCAGCACCACTGTGAGCAGGGTGAGCATCACATTGATGGCGATAGGCCAAACGACACTGTGCCCCAACAACTTCCACGACAGCAATATCATCAATGGGAAGCCCACAAACTTTGTATCGGGCTCTGGCACCGAGCCGTCGTAGTAATGCAACGCCCACAGATAGTAGCCCTTGTCGTCGCAACGCAAGACAGGGTCGGCAAACGACTGCCCCTCTGCCAGCGTCCAGCCGTAAATGTTGCGGAACGCCCACACCACCAGCAGCATTCCTGCCACCATCAGCACTATTCCTCCACGCGTTTCGCCTCCGCTCAATCGGGCATAGAGCCAACGAGGCACCACATACGCCACGCCAAGCCCACACGCCAAGCCCACGCCACTGGTGCCAAACACGCTCATGGCGGCGGCAAACAGTATGCACATCGCTATCAACTCCACCAGGAGTTGACTGCGCAGGCACTTTTGTAAAGGGAGAAATAATGTGTTCATTTTTTAATCATACGCTTGTGAGCATCTACAAAAGTACACATTTTCTTCCATTTGTTCTAAAAGTTTATGAAATTCTTGTTCCTATTATCCCCATTATTGACTAACTTTGCTAATTCAATCGTGAATTTGGAAATGAACGACGAGCCATTGGTGATAGATGTAGATGAGTTGGTGAGGCAACGCTTGCCTCGCTACTATCGCTTTATCCCACGCTGGCTCACTCGCTGGCTGGAGCGCATCATTCATCAGCGCGAACTGAACGAGATTCTTCAGCGCATGTGTGGAAAAGACGGTGTGGGGGCTGCCCACGAGGCTCTCGACTACCTCGACATCACCACCGAGGTGGAGCACGCCGACCGCATCCCTGCCGAGGGCCGCTTTATTTTCGTGTCGAACCATCCGTTGGGCGGACTTGACGGACTTTCGCTCATCGCATTTCTGGGCGGTCGTTACAAGGGTGCCATTCGCTTTTTGGTCAACGATTTGCTGATGGCGGTGAAGCCGCTGCAGCCTGTGTTTCTACCTGTGAACAAATACGGCAGGCAATCGCGTGGGCGTGCCGCCGAAATCGAGGCTGAATACCAGGGGCAGAAACAGATGATTACGTTCCCTGCCGGACTATGCTCGCGTATGGGCAAGAACGGCGAGATTCACGATTTGCAGTGGCAGAAATTTGTGGTGATGCACGCCATACGCTCGCAGCGCGACATCGTGCCCATGTATTTCGATGGCGAAAACTCGCGTTTCTTCTATCGCATGGCACGCTGGCGCAAACGCCTGGGCATGAAGTTCAACCTCGAAATGATACTTTTGCCCGGCGAAATGTTTAAGAGCAGGGGCAAGAGGTTTCGCGTGGTGGTGGGCAAGCCTATCGCATGGCAAAGCCTCGACGCAAGCCACCCCATGGAAGAGGCACAACGCTTAGCCGACATCTGCTATGCGCTCAAGCCTGAAAACGAAAATAAAAAACTTTAATAGAAACACCGACGACGATGACAGAACAACGAATCATTGACCCAGTTGACATCAGCCTGATAGAAAGCGAGCTGACGCCCGACCGCCTTTTGCGTCGCACCAACAAAGCCGGCAATGAAATCTACATTGTCGATGCCCACAGCGCGCCCAACATCATGCGCGAGATAGGCCGACTGCGCGAAATCTCGTTCCGTGCAGGTGGTGGCGGCACTGGCAAGAGTTGCGACATCGACGAGTTCGACACCATGACCACTCCCTGTCGCCAACTATTCGTGTGGAATCCGCAGGAGCGTGAAATCATCGGTGCCTACCGCTATATTCTTGGCAAGGACATGGTAATCGACCCCGACGGCACGCCCCACATCGCCATGAGCCACATGTTTCGGTTTTCAAGCGAATTTATGAGCCACTACCTGCCCATCACCATTGAACTGGGCCGCTCGTTCGTTCGCCCCGAATATCAGTCAGCCAACAAGGGTGCGAAGTCGATTTTCGCGCTCGACAACCTCTGGGACGGCTTGGGCGCACTCACCGTTCTCCACCCCGATGCAAAATATCTGCTGGGCAAGATGACGATGTATCCCTCCTACCAAAGAGAGTGCCGCGACTTGCTGCTCCACTTCCTGCGCCTTTACTTCCCCGACCACAAGGCACTGGTCACCCCGATTGAGCCGCTCCAGCCCGACACACCGGCAGCGCGCACAGAGCATTTTTTCGTGGGCAACGACTTTAAGGAAGACTACCGCCGCCTGAACCAGTTCATACGCAGCCACGGCATCAACATTCCGCCACTGGTCAACGCCTACATGAACCTCTCTCCCACCATGCGCTTTTTCGGCACCGCCATCAACCACGAGTTTGGCGAAGTGGAGGAAAGCGGCATCTACATTAACATCGACGAAATCACCGACCAAAAGAAAAGTCGGCACATCAACACTTTTGAAAAATAACTACGAACGAAATGACTTTTTTGCGCTATGTAGGCATCATTTACATGCTGGCGACAACAGCCTTATTGGCTTCTGCTGAATTTGAGGTGGAATATGAAGGCGGAGTGACGGCAAACTATGGCAAGGGCGACATCGCTCCTTACTACATCAACTCCAACCGAGGCGGAACGCTCACACAGCAATACTCCACCCTGTTCAATGCTGCCGCAAAGCACGAACTCGACACCACTCGCCGCTTTTCATTCGGATTCGGTGCCGAATTTTGGGGAGGCTACACCAGTTCGGTATCATACGACCGCTACGAACTCGCCACCGGCAAGTTTGTTCGCAATCTTCAGCACCCTGCGCACGCATGGGTGCAGCAGCTGTATGCCGATGTGAAATACCGCAGCCTATTTGCCACCGTGGGCGCAAAGGCGCGACAGTCCGACTTGGCAAGCAGCGACCTTTCGAGCGGCGACCTGGTGATGAGCGGCAACGCACGCCCCGGCACAGGTGTCAGAGTGGGATTTGTGAACTATCAAAACATTCCCTTCACCAACGGCTGGGTGCAGATTAGTGGCGAACTGGGCTACGAGCGCCTCGACGACGGCGACTGGCTGAAAAACCACTACAACTACTACAACAATTTTCTCACCACAGGCTATTGGTTCAATTATAAGAAACTGCGTCTGCGCACACGCCCCGACCAGCCGTTTGTGTTCACCATCGGTGCACAGGCTGCGTGCCAGTTTGCAGGCACTCAAAACATCTACGAGAATGGCATTCTGACCAAAACGGTGAAGATGCCTGCCAACTTCAAAAGTTTCTTCCGTAGCATCATCGCCGGCAGCGGTGGCGACAACCCAGGCGACCAAATGTATGTGGAGGGCAACCATGTGGGCAGTTGGGACATTATGCTCGACTACAAGAACGATGCGGTGGGCAAGTTCCGCGCCTATCACCAGACCATTTGGGAAGACGGTTCGGGTATCGGCTTGCAGAACGGCTTCGACGGCTTGTGGGGGCTGGAATGGCGCTCCGCCACAAAGAGTTTTGTGAGCGGTGTGGTGGTGGAATACATCGACTTCACCAACCAAAGCGGCCATATCCACTTCTCTGAAGACCTCAACAAGGATTCTGCCATCAAGGGCGGTGCCACAGGCTCCGACGACTACTACAACAACTACAGTTACAATGGCTACCAAAACCGTGGCATGTCGATTGGCACTCCGTTTGCCAAATCCCTTATCTACAACACCGACGGCTACATGCGCTACCTCGACAACTTGGTGCGTGGCTTCCACATCGGCGTGAAGGGCTATCTCAGCAGCGAGTACGACTATCGCTTGCTGTTCTCCACCCGCAAGGCTTACGGCACCCCTGAGCACCCTCGCGCCCGCGGCGTGCGCGCCACCTGCTTTATGCTTGAGGCGAATGCGCACCCATCGTGGCTGAAAGGATTGGAACTGAAGGCACAGTTCGCTTTCGACCGTGGTTCACTTTTAGGCAACAACACAGGCGGCATGGTGTCGGTATCATACCATGGCGACTTTAATATCGGACAATGATGAAACATCTTATTACATATTTGTGGCTTCTTGTCGCTTCGGTGGCATTTTCGTCATGCACCCAAAATGGCGGCGATATAGGCGTGTGGTTCGGCACTTGGACCATCAGTTCGGTAACGGTAGATGGCACCATGGTGCCCCCACCGGCTGGTTCGTACTATTCCGTGCAGTTTCAAGGTGAAATCGTGCAGGTGACCATCACCAACGACCGCCACGACCCCTACACCACCACCTACGGCAACTGGAGCCACGACGGCGACCAAATGCAATGGCTATTCCCTGAAGAGAACATGTATTTCGTGCCTCTGCCAGGAATGACACGGGTCAACAAGTTCACCATTCTGGAGAAAAGCGGCAAGCGAGTGCGCCTACAGCAAGTGGCCGACACCGGCGTGACCTACATCTACACCCTCACCAAACTCGTGTAGAAATTAATGTGGACGGCACTTCCGACGCTATTTTTATGCGGCTTTCTCGTATGTAAATTGCAAAATTTCACTCTTTTAGAAAAAAGTCGTACCTTTGTATCTCAATTGCAAATTATAAAGTAACAAAACAACTATACAGAAAATTAAGTTTCGATGGGTAAAATTAATTTCGTAAAAGAACTCGAATGGCGCGGGATGATCAACAATATGATGCCCGGCACAGAAGAACAACTCAACAAAGAAATGACATCGGCATACGTGGGTATCGACCCTACTGCCGACTCTCTCCATATCGGCCACCTCGTGGGCATCATGATGCTGAAGCACTTGCAGCGTGCAGGCCATCGCCCTATCGCCCTCATCGGCGGCGCTACCGGTATGATTGGCGACCCTTCAATGAAGAGCCAGGAGCGTGTGCTTATCGACGAGGCTACACTTCGCCACAATCAGGAATGCCTGCGTAAGCAACTCGAAAAATTCCTTGATTTCAACAGCGGTGCTCCTAATGCCGCAATTCTGGTCAACAACTACGACTGGATGAAGAACTACAGTTTCTTGCAGTTTATCCGCGACGTGGGCAAGCACCTCACCGTCAACTATATGATGGCTAAGGACTCTGTGAAGAAGCGTTTGGCAGCCAATGCCGACCACGGTATGTCGTTCACCGAATTTTCATACCAGCTCCTTCAGGGCTACGACTTCCTCTACCTCTACGAGCACGAAGGTTGCCGCTTGCAAATGGGCGGTAGCGACCAATGGGGCAACATCACCACCGGTACCGAACTTATCCGCCGCATGAACGGTGGCGAGGCTTTCGCCATCACCTGCCCACTTATCACTAAGGCCGACGGCACCAAGTTTGGCAAAACCGAGGGTGGCAACGTATGGCTCGACCCTAAGCGTACATCTCCTTACAAGTTCTACCAGTTCTGGCTGAACGTGAGCGACGAAGATGCTGCAAAGTACATCAAGATTTTCACCGACCTCACCCAGGAAGAAATCGCCAAACTCGAAGAAGAACAGGCTGCCGACCCAGGTTTGCGCCCATTGCAGAAGCGTTTGGCAAAGGAAATCACCACTATGGTACACTCTGCTGCCGACTATGAAATGGCTGTGGAAGCTTCACAAATCCTTTTCAGCAACAAGGCTAACGACATTCTTCACAAAATCGACGAAAGCACCCTCTTGAGCGTGTTTGAAGGCGTGCCACAATTCGAGATCAGCAAGGCTAAGCTCGAAGAAGGCATTCCAGCCATCTCTTTGCTCACCGACGAGGCTGCCGTGTTCCCATCAAAGGGCGAAATGAAGAAGATGACACAAGGCGGCGGCGTGAGCATCAACAAGGAAAAACTCACCGACCAAAACGCCACCATCGGCACAGCCGACCTGCTCAACGGCAAATACATCCTCGCACAGCGCGGCAAGAAGAACTACTACCTCCTCATCGCAAAATAATGCGATAGTGTGGTCACACTCTTGCGCTCTATAATTATCACAAACCCGATTAGCACACCAGTTGTTAATCGGGTTTATTTTCATCACCCATAACATCAGCACTATCATGACACAAGACGAAAGATGGCAAGCGCAATACGACCAAATGATGACATTCATGAACGAGAACCATCGCCGCCCCTCAAAGCACCGCCTTGAGGAACACGACATGCTCAACTGGTACAAACACGTGAAAAAAGCCATCGCCAAAGGCAACTACCCACCCCACCGCATCGAAAAATTCGCCCTCCTCCAACAAGTAGCCAACAAATACCGCCGCAAAAACCAATACGAGTAACAAGTCTACAAGCCAACAAGCCAACAGGTCAACAAGTCTACGAGTTGGTGGTCTGACCAGTCCGACGAGTCAGACACGTCCGACTGGTCCGACTCCCCCCCCCCACAAAAAATAGGATTCCATTCCTAAAACTTCCAAATTTTCCCCACTTTTCGGATTCCATTCCCATAAAATTTTGTATATTTGTGGCGAACAACCAAAATAGCACAAGACAATGGAGAGAATTGAACGCCGAGACTATCTCGACAAGCTTATCGCTTTCAAAGATAAAAAGTTGATAAAGGTGATAACAGGAATACGCCGTTGCGGAAAATCCACTATTATGGAAATCTTTCGCGACTGGCTGTTGAACAATGGCGTAAGCCCCGAACAAATCCTGTATCTCAACTTCGAGGATTATGACAATATCGAGCTGCGCAATCCACTTGCCTTGCACCGATACATCAAACCGCTGATATTGTCCGACAAACCCACATACATTTTCTTTGATGAGATACAACATGTAAAGGACTTCCCCGACATCATCAACAGTATCAACTTGAAACCTAACGTTGACCTGTATGTTACGGGCTCGAATGCCTATATGCTATCAAACGAAATCGCCACTTTGCTTTCAGGAAGGTATGTGGAGATAGCTATGCTCCCATTGTCGTTTAAGGAGTATGTGCAAGGTTGTGGCGGAAGCGATAACCTTGAAAAAGCATACACGAATTATATCACCCAAAGCAGTTTTCCCTACACCTTGGCGCTCGATCGCCCCAAAGACATCACCGACTATTTGAATGGAGTGTACAATACCGTGGTGATGAAAGACATCATCAGTAGAAAAAAGATACAAGATGTGATGATGCTTGAAAGCGTGATTCGTTTTGTGGCCGACAACATAGGAAATATGCTGTCAACCAAACGAATTGCCGACATCATGACTGCCGACGGAAGAAAGATAGACCAAAAAACTGTGGAAAAATACCTCACATCGCTGTGTGAAACCTTTTTTGTGTACGAAGCCAAAAGATACAACGTGAAAGGAAAACAACTATTGAAAACCCTTGGCAAATACTACCTCGTAGATGTTGGGCTAAGGAGAATGTTGCTGGGCGGACGATCATTCGACGCTGGGCGATTGTTGGAAAACGTGGTGTATCTCGAACTGCTACGCCGACAGAAAAATGTGTACATTGGAAAAATCGACAACTTAGAGGTTGACTTCGTTGCTATCGATGAAAACGACATCGTATATTACCAAGTGGCAGCCACGGTAAGAGACGAAGCCACACTCAAGCGCGAACTATCATCACTGCAACAAATCAACGACCAATACCCAAAGTACATTTTAACGTTAGACGAAGACCCCGAAGCCGATTACGACGGCATCAAAAGAATCAACGCCCTAAAATGGCTAATGGGCGAATACAGCATCTAAACAAAGACAGACAGGCCTGGAAAAAAACAGGATTCCATTCCCACAAAAAAATAGGCATATATAGATGATAATGGCAACGAAAAATAGGTGTAAATTGGATTTAAATGGATTTTAATCGGTGTTCCTGTTCGAGCACTCGCTCCAAGTGGCTTTACAGAAGCCGAGACTATCGTCTTAACTTCTTTAACTTCTTAACTCCTTAACTTCTAAAAAAACCAACTTCTGAAGAAATCTAACTTCTAATTTCTTTCAAGGGGGTATAAAAAAATAATCCTCGATATCGCTATCGGGGATTGCTTAACTAATTAACCTTCTAATACCATTAACATAAACCTTAAACAAAATGAAATAAACACCGTCGTCGCGACGCCAAGTATTTCATAACCTTAAAAACTAATACCATGAAAAACCGATGCAAAGGTATAACTTTTATGTTATATAACATACTTTTTCGGCAGAAAATTTGCAAATTTAATACAATTTAACACAAATCGCTCATTTTCTGCCGAAATATGCCTATTCCACCACAAATCCGAGGTTTTCTATGGCATCGACCACAGCCTCTTCATTGAAATTTCCCTCAACTTCGGCTTTGCCTGGTTCGAGGGTCACTGTGGCGCTTTCCACGCCTTCCACCGCCTTAATGGCGCGTTCCACATTTGTGCGGCAGTTGTTGCACCGCATACCTGTAATTTTAAATTCCTTTTTCATATTGCATATTTTAATCGTAAACTGTTCAATACCACACTGATGCTTGAGAATGCCATCAGCGCACTTGCCCACATAGGCGTGATTTGAAAATCGGAGCCAAACAAGTGTAACACGCCAGCCGCCAGCGGAATGCACACAATGTTGTAGATAAATGCCCAAAACAGATTTTGGTAAATCATCTTCACCGTGCGTCGGCTCATTGCCACGGCTTCGGGTAGCGCTTTCAAATCGTCGGTCATGAGTGTGATTTGCGCCACATCCATTGCCACATCGGTGCCTTTGCCCATGGCTATGCTCACATCTGCTAAAGCCAGTGCCTGTGTGTCGTTGATGCCGTCGCCCACCATTGCCACCTTGTGCCCTTGTTCTTGCAAATTGCGCACCAAATTTTCTTTGTCTTGTGGCAAAGCCTTGCTCATGTAGTGCGTGATGCCAGCTTTTTTCGCCCAATAGGCGGCTGCCTCAGGCGTGTCGCCACTCATCATGTGCACCTCAATGCCTTCGTCTGTCAGCATTGTCATAGCCTCGGCGGCGTTGGGTTTTATTGTTTCCCTTTCTTCGAGGGGCATACTGCTCGTTTTAGTGAAATCCACATTCGGGTTGGGAATGGTGATGGTGCCGGTTTTATCCACCACCATCGTGTCGATGCGGCGCAGTTGCTCCAGTGCCGTAGCGTCTTTGATGAGAATGCCTTTCTCCGCGGCTTTTCCGATGCCCACCATCAGAGCCGTGGGAGTTGCCAATCCCATGGCGCAAGGACAAGCCACCACGAGCACCGCCACTGCGCTGATAATGCCTTGTGGCACACAGTCGAATCCGCCAAACACCACCCACGCCACAAATGTGAGCACAGCCACGCACGCCACCACTGGCACAAATATCAGTGCCGCACGGTCCACAGTGCGCTGCACTGGCGCTTTTGAGCCTTGCGCCTCACGCACCATCTTCACGATTTGCGCAAGGGCAGTGTCTTCACCCACCTGACGCGCGCGGAATCGCAATCGTCCTTGGCTGAGCATGGTGCCAGCCATCACCATTGCACCTTTTTGCTTCTCGCTTGGCAGGGGTTCGCCGGTAATCATCGACTCGTCAACGTATGCGCCATCTTCTTTCATGAAACTGGTGGCGAATGTCACCTTGCCGTCAACAGGCATTTTCTCGCCTGCGCGCACTTCTATCAAGTCGCCGATTTTAATTGTGGCGATGGGCACATCGGTCAGTTGCTCCACGCCGTCGTCGTCTTTGCTTACAATTCTTGCCGTCATTGGCGCAAGTCCCATCAGTTTGCGAATGCTGCTTGCTGTTCCTCGTCTTGCCTTTTCTTCAAGCAGTCGGCCTGTGAGCACGAAGGCGATAATCATCATCGCTGAGTCGAAATAGGTGTGCCACGCAATGCCTCGTGTGCTCCACACGGCATCGCCAGCCACCACATTAAATGCGCTGAACGCAAAAGTGATGCCCGTGCTGAGTGCCACTAAAGTGTCCATGCCAGCGCCGCCATGGCTGAGTTGGCCAAAGGCATTTTTATAGAACTTCGCACCACACGTCACCATGCCGATAGCCGCAAGAGCCATCGCCACATATCCATTGAGCGACTGGGGCAGGGGAGTCCAATTCATCGACACCGCCATTGTGAGCACCGCTATTGCCCAAGCCAAAGCCACACGCCTTGCCAGTGCGCCGTAGTGCTTCTTTTCCACTTGTTCAACGTCGGTATGAGGCTCAATCAGCAGGTTGAACCCAATTTCGTTGATTTCCCGATTGATTTCGGCAAGCGAAATCGCATCGTCGTCGTATTCTATTTGCGCCATTCTCAGTGGAAGCGACACCGACGCATCGCGCACGCCGTCAAGCTGTCGCAAGCGTCGCTCGATATTCGCCGCACAGGCAGCGCACGCCATTCCCACCACAGGCACATTACATTTCACGATTGACATATAGAATAGAGATAGTTTAATTCTTTTACCAATGCAAAGTTATAACAAAAAGGCAAACTAAAATTACACAATCAAGGGAAAAAATTATAGTATTCTTGCCGTAAACCCCAAAAAATGTTGTACCTTTGCACCCACATCCATCACATGCGCTTGTGGCGGAATTGGTAGACGCGCTAGACTTAGGATCTAGTGTCGCAAGGCGTGAAGGTTCGAGTCCTTTCAGGCGCACCACACATAATAATCCTGGCTGTCTAAAACATCAGTCAGGATTTTTTTGCTTTTGGCAATATGCTAAATACGCTGTAGCTTAGGAATGGCTATGGGGCGAGATGCCGAAATTGTTGATTTAGATAAGTGATTTTGAGAAAATGAGAAAAAAAGGTTTTTGTTATTATAGTGTGTTAGTGTTGAGTGCTTTGGGTGTGCTTGTTGCGCCTTGGGCACAAGCTAAGGTGATTACACCTCAAACAGCGGCGAGGATTGCAGCGAAATATGTTGCGCTTCCACGCGGTGGTGAGGCTAAGGCTCCTTCGGTGGGCGTTCACGAGACGGCCGACGCTCCATACTATATTTTTAACGATGCACAGGAGCGAGGCTTCGTAATTGTGGCTGCCGATGATGCGATGGGCGAAGTGCTCGCCTATGGCACTGAGGGGGTGCTCGACACGCTGAACGCCAACCCTTGCGTGAAAATACTGTTGGAAGGTTATCGCCAAACGTATGAGGTGCTGAAAGAGGGCAGGGTGGCTGTTCGTGGAAATAGCCGTGCCGGGCTGTTCACTAACACTGTGTCGCCGTTGCTGAAAAGCAAATGGGGGCAGTCGCACCCTTTCAACGCAAAAACGGGCTATCCGTATAGCGGCTGTGTGGCTACGGCGGTGGCGCAGATGATGTATTACTATCAATGGCCAGCGCAGGGGCGTGGCGCAAACGAGTATATCGTGAATTATGATAATACGAAATTGAGTGCCGATTTCAGCCAGTCGCACTACGATTGGGCAAACATGCTGCCTGATTACCGTTATCCTGTGCGTGCTAACGAGGCACAGGAAGCAGCGGTGGCACAGTTGATGAGCGATGTGGGTATTGCGTCGTTTATGCAATACACTCCCAGTGCGAGCGGCACGCAAGGCATAATGGCGTATCATGCTCTGCAAAAGCATTTCGACTATACGGCTGCCTATGTGGTTAAGGCCACGGAGGGACCGAGCCGTTTTGCCGAGATTTTGCGGCAGGAACTGCTCAATGGTTGCCCCGTATATCTGGAGGGACTTCCTAAAGGCAATGCTTCTGGCCACGCTTGGGTGGCTGACGGATTCGATGAGCACGGACTCTTTCACATGAATTTTGGTTGGGAGGGGCAAGGCGATGCCTACTATTCGCTCACCAACCTCAGTTTGTCGCAGACGGGCGATGAGTTTGACGGTAAGCCTTTGGCATTCAACCGTGCCATTACCGCCATTCTTGCGCACCCCAATAATGGTGCCTATCCCGATATTGACCGTGGACTGCTGGAGTCGTCTCCACAACTGATGTTCAACGAGGGCGGTTCGCTTTTGCTGAAAGGCGTATCGGGAAAGACGTTCAATCTCTTGCAACCGTTGACCGTGGAAATGAACTCTTTCGTGAACAGAGGCAAGCCGTTTAGAGGCGATATTGGTGTGGCTGTTTACGACGAGGAGGGCAATCTCAAGCGAGTGGCTTACTCTCCCGACCATGCGAGCGGCGGTTTCACGCAGCGTGTTTATGGCACCGACCACGCAGGATTTATGGGCACCGACTATCTGATGAATCAGCCACTGGCTATCACGATAAGTGTTTCCGACCTCGAAGACGGTTATTACCGCCTTGTGCCAGTGTGTGTGCCAAGTGCTGCCGATGGCACTTGGGGCGAAATCTTTCGCATGAAAAAGGCTCCTGTCATCGAGGTGGAGCTCACCGACGGCACTGGCCGCATCTCCGAAATATGCTCTGAAGAAGTTCTTTTTCAACTGATGGCGCAGCCTCGACTTTTGGGCGTGGCTGAGCAAGGTGAGAAAGTGCAAGCCATTTTCACAGTGAAAAACCTCAATGGCGTGCCTCGCGATTGCTATATGAGGGTGCAGTTGCTTGACGCGAACAATGCCACGGTGCTGAATGTGCGTACCGACAAGCCTACGGAAATCGAGGGCTTTACTGAGGCTGAAATCCCCATCGTGCTCTCTATTCCTACCAATCTCGATCCGGCTCGCTATGAAGTGAAACTCCAACTCTCTACCGACGAGGCCGAAACACAACTTTATCCCATCAATCCTATCCACGATAAAGATGCCGCCTACATTGAAGTGGAAAAGAATCAAGAAAAGCCATTGATGGCAAAAACTGAGGTGTTTTGGGTTGATGATTCGAATGAGAAAGTGAGTGCAAAAAGTATCGACATCACTAAATTTTCTAATTTCAAGATAGGAGTTTCGCTGCTGGCATCGGAAGGAAAAAGCTACGAGGGCACAGTGTCGATGCTCTGCGAAGATGTGCAAACAAATGAAACGACAGCCGTGCGAGGCATCGACGACTATGTGAGCATCAATTCTACTTTTGAAGTGCCACTTTACAGCTATTGGCTGCGCAAGAGCAATTTGCCGTGGGCCGACGGACATACCTATCGAGTGAAGGTGATGGGGCAGATTGATGGCGACGATGTGGATTTGCAAAATCCACAACTCCCCATCTACTATCTCAAGCGAGAGGCCGACATTCTCACCCTTTTCCACCCCGACATCACCACCGGAATAACTGCCCCCACTGCCACATCATGCAGCATTATCCGTGAGGGCAACCAACTCACCGTATCTGCCCCCAACCTGAAAGCCGTAAGGCTATACTCCCTCGATGGCAGGCTGCTCCAAACCTCAATAGCCGATGGTGCGATCATCTTAACCCTACCAGGTTCCACCTCCAGCATCTATATCCTCCAAACCATTACCCTTACCCACTCGCAAACTCATAAAATCAAGTAATTTGTGGAATAACTCGGCTCAGTGGAGAAATACTGGGGGACAGAAACAAAAACATAAAAAACAGCCTTTTGGCGATGCCAGTGCTTCGCACCTGTCGTTAGTGCTGTGGCATGTCTGATTTCAAGC
>OIYV01000315.1_pt1 | contig 31563 bp, 27 predicted proteins | sample 1588251 | NCBI WGS metagenome assembly OIYV01 (sample SAMN03283282) | human gut metagenome | biome: human-associated habitat; material: feces | host: Homo sapiens | place: Peru | collected 2012
TTGTCTTGGAGGGTCTAATTTGGAAAGAAAGTGCTCAAAATGTAGGCTGAATATTGTTAAAGTATTTCTTCGTATGAAATTCTTTTTTCTTTATATTGGTATAATGTTTTACCAAATTTTAATTCATTCATTTTTTTCTGTAATTCCATAATTACTATTGGCAATATAGATATTCCAAGGCAATATAGCCATTGTGTTTTATTTAATTGTACCAATTTAAAGACATTTGCTAAAGATGGTATACATACTATTCCGCATTGCAATATCATTCCTATTATTAGCGCACCTATTAAAAATTTATTTTCTAAAAGTCCTACTGTAAAAATAGATTGATTACTCTTTATATTAAAACTATGAACTAATTCTAACATTCCCAAACATATAAAAGCCATTGTTCTTCCAACTTCTAGTCCAAACTTATTATTACCCAAACTAAATGCAAATAATGTTAAAATTCCTATCATTATTCCTTCTATTAAAATATTACTCCATAATCCATCAGAAAAAATTCCTTTCTTAGGATCTTGTGGTTTCTTATCCATGATGTCTATTTCTGGTTTTTCCAAACCTAAAGCAATTGCTGGCATAGAATCTGTAACTAAATTAATCCATAATAATTGTATTGCAAGAAGTGGTGATTCTAATCCAAGTAGTAAACCTAAAAATATAGTTACAATTTCTCCAACATTTGTAGAGATTAGAAAATGAATTGCTTTTTTTATATTATCATATATATTTCTGCCTTCTTTTACTGCACTTACAATAGTTACAAAATTATCATCAGTTAAAATCATGTCTGAAGCATTTTTTGCAACATCTGTGCCGTTTTTTCCCATTGCAATTCCAATATCTGCATTTTTTAGTGCTGGTGCATCATTAACGCCATCTCCTGTCATAGCAACAACATTTTGTGCATTTCTAAAAGCATTTACTATTCTTACTTTATGTTCTGGAGAAACTCTTGCAAAAACACTATAATTCATAATATTTTTTTCCAATTCTTTATCACTAATTTCATCTAATTCTTTGCCTGTTATAGCTAGATCTTTGTTTTTAAGTATTCCTAATTTCTTAGCAATTGATTTAGCAGTTACAATATGGTCTCCTGTGATCATAACAGTTTTTATTCCTGCATTTTTACAAACCATAATTGCCTCTTTTACACCATCTCTTGGTGGATCTATCATACCAATTAGTCCTACAAATACCATTTCATTTTCTATTTTTTCATCAATATGCATAGGTAATTCTTTAACATCTTTATAACTAACTGCCAATACTCTTAATGCATCTTGTGCCATTTGATTGTTTATCCATTCCAGTTTTTTAACTATATTTTTTTCCATATTAAGTTCTGAATTATTGTAATAATACTTTATACATTTATTTATTAAAACATCCGGAGCTCCTTTAGTAATAATTCTATATCCATTATTGGTTTTGTGTATTGTTGTCATTAATTTTCTTTTTGAGTTAAATGCAATTTCATTTACTCTTTCATATTTTCTGTATAATTCTCTTTTATCTATTTTCTCTTGTAGTGCTTTTACTACAATAGCTTTTTCTGTAGGTTCACCTGTAACTTCTTTTTCTTTAATATTGACTACATTTGCATCTGTACACATACATGCTAACTCTAATAAAAAGCTTTCTTCTAGTTTATCATTTATTTTACCATTTATATTTGAAAGATTAACTACTGTCATTTTATTTTGAGTTAGTGTTCCTGTTTTGTCTGAACATATTACGCTACTACTACCTAAAGTTTCTACTGCTGGAAGTTTTCTTATAATTGCATTTTTCTTTGCCATTCTTGTTACTCCAATAGAAAGGACTATAGTTACTATTGCTGGTAATCCTTCTGGTATTGCTGCAACTGCTAGTCCTACTGATGTCATAAACATTTCTTTAATTTCTATTTTCTTAAATAAACCTATAATAAAAATAAAAAAACATATTGCTAAACATATTATACCTAGATTTTTCCCTACTTCTGCTAATCTTTTTTGAATTGGTGTTTCTGGTGATTGATCTTTTGTAATCATATCTGCTATTTTTCCTACTTTTGTATTCATTCCTGTTTCTGTTACTACTGCTTCTCCATGTCCTTCAGTTACTATTGTAGTAGAAAATGCCATATTAACCATATCACCAATTGGAATATCCTTTTTTAGTATTCTATTTGCATCTTTTTCTACTGGTATATTTTCTCCTGTTAGTGCTGCTTCCTCAATTTTTAAATTATATGAATTAATCAGCCTACAGTCTGCTGGTACAAACTTTCCAGCTTCTAAAATTACAATATCTCCAGGAACAAGTTCTTCACTCGCAACTTCCTTTATTTTTCCATCCCTTTTTACCTTTGCAGTTGGAGAAGACATCTTTTTAAGTGCTTCTATTGATTTTTCTGCTTTGCTTTCTTGTATTAAACCTAAAATTGCATTAAAAATTACTATTGCAATAATTATAATTGAGTCTATGTAATCTTTTGAGCCTTCTATTTTAGCCAAAACAAGTGAAATAATAGATGCTATAATTAATATAATAATCATAAAGTCATTAAATTGTTTTATAAATTTTTTAATTATACCTTCCTTTTTACTTTCTCTTATTTGATTTAAACCGCTTTCTTTTTTTCTATTTTCAACTTCTTTAGTAGTTAGTCCTATTTTTTCATTTGTTTTCTTTTCTCTTATTACTTCGTATATATTCTTTTCATGCCACATATAAGGCACCTCCTTTTGTGTATTACTAGAATATATGCTTGTACATAAAAAAAATACCTACAAATATGTAGATATTTTTTTATTATTATCTTTCGTTTTCTTTACTTTTTCCGTTTCTTTTTTCAATTACAGATTTTATTTTTGATTTTAATCTCTCATTTCTCAACCTTTGTTTTTTGCCTTTGGTTTTTGCTTTATTTTTAATATTTCTTTTAAGTATTTTTATTCTATCTGTAAATTTCTTTCTTTCGCTTTCGTCTGTTTCGCCTGGTGCTAATCCTCTCAATTGTTTATTACCCAAGGTTTCATTTCTTGTATTTCCAATTCTAACTAAAGATTGAAATGCAGCTCTAATATATTTATGTTTCTCCATAAATTTTATAAATTCACTTTTATCTGCAACATTGGCCAACCCCATTTTTTCATGATAATTTACCTTTTTAATTATATCATTTGATGTGATTTTAGAATAATTTCTTCCATATATTCCATTTATAATTCCATTTAAATCATACCTTATTGCTGTATTATCTGACATTTTTGCTTCTTTTCCTAATGCCCTAATATAATTATCTAATCTATTTTGTCCTAATATTTCATCTGCTCTATTTAGCATATATGCCACACACTCATCTACTTCTTGTCCTCCTATAGCATTTCTATAATTTCTATCATATTCAGTTATAAAGGTGATAAAATCCTCTGATTGTTTAATTTTACTAATACTTTTACTTTCTTCTTTGCAGTAACCATTTTTACCTTTTATTACTAAATCATAGCTATTCTTTTTTGCATTGAATATTACCATTACCAATTCTGTTCCATTTGCTTGTCTTGTCAAATTATCAACTCTAGATCCTTGACTTCTTACATTATTTACTCTAGTTCCTTGCCTTCTTACATTATTTGCTTCATTTTTTTGTTCTCTTTCATTATTAGTTTCATCTTCTTGCTCTTGTTCTTCATCCTTTTCATCTTTATGTTCTCTTTCTTCGATTTTTTCATCATCTCTTTCGATTTCATCATCAACTTCTTCTTCGTGTTCCCTTTCAATATCAGTTCTATCTTCTGATTTATCTATATCATCTATCTTTTCAGTGTCCTTTTTATAATTATCTATTTTATCTAAATATTCTTCACATTTTGATTTTGCTTCTCTTAGTTCACAACAAATTATATTTTTTTCTTTTAATCTATCATTTAATTTCTTGTATTCTTTGCCGTTAGTACATACTTTAACTTTTTTGGTTACTGTAACAAATTTCTTTTCATCATCTATATCTTCCCAGGTCATTTCTCGTTCTTCATATTCGTGTTTAAAATTTTTTAATTGTAATTCTATAGATTTTAGTTCTAATTCCTGTTCCTTTATTTCAGCTTCTATTTTTTCTTTCTCTGAAATCAGTTTATTCTTTACATTTTCTCTTGCCTCGTCGATTTTTTCTTTTTGAGATAGCTTTGTTTCATAAACTTTTTTTATTGAATTTATTTTAGCTTCTCCTCTTTGTATATACCAATTATAATTATTTGAAGTTGAATGAGCTCCTGCTGTATTCAACAAATATATTTTTGTCTTTAATGCTATAAATTTTTTTTTCTCTCTATCTAACTCTTGTTTTTTGTCCTGTATTTCCTTTTCAAGATTCTCATATACTTCTGGTTCCAAACTATCTTTAATATTATTGTATTCTTCTATGATATTCTTTAGTCTATCTTCCATAAGACTCTCCTTTATACATCAATATTATAAATATTATAGCATAATTTCTATTTTTTTACAATATATATCATTGTTTTAAAATAAGGTTCATCTTTTATTTGGTATTAGTAGAATATATTCAAATAAAAAAATACCTACTTATGTAGGTATTTTTTTATTTAAGATATTCCTTGTCTGCTTTTTCTGTTTCTTTTCTATGCATTGTTGTATAAGTTTGTATCGCTTGCTCACCATAATTACCTTTATCATTAATTTGTTTAAGTTCATCATTACTCATTTTCATCGCTGCTTGTCTAATACTTTCTTTAAAAGTATTAGACAAACTATCTAATGTTTTTGTTTTACTTTTACTTTCTCTTTCAGCCTCATTTTGCTTTGTTTTTCTCTTACTTTCTCTCATTGCTAATTCTAACATTTCTTTTACTTTTTTTTCTATCAAATCTTCTTTATATGCATCTTGAGTCTTTGTTCTTCGTGCATTAACACTATTAAAAAGATTTTTTAAAAAGTTTTTTCCATTTTTCTCTTTAAGATATTTTTTCGTATCATTTATCAAATCGTTTGTTGGATATTTTTCAATGTCTTCTTTTGCTCTTTCTCTATACGCTTTAACAGTCTCATCATTACTATTATATTGATCTCTTATAAATTTTTCATCTTCTTCTGTTAAATCTAAAGAAGGATCATTTATGTCAATTGTAGGTCTAACAACTCTCTTTTTCGTTTCATCTCTTCCAATATTTAATTGTTCAGTTCTAACTGCTTCAACCTTTCCTCTATTCTCATACATCATCATATTTTTTAAATATTCTTGGTCTAGGTCTTTAAATCCTTTTTCTATATCTGAACCACTTAATATTTGTTCTATTTTATCTTTGTCTACATTATCAGGAACTGCATTTCTTATATCATTTTTAATACCATCTATTGTTTTTCCCCTAATAATATTATCTATATTATTAATTTCATTTTTTATACTAGTCCTTTTGCCTTCTAATTCTTTTAATTCATCCTTCAATCCTTCTATTAAATCTTTATCAGAAAGTTTAGTAATTTCATCATTTATATCTGATATTTGTTTTTCGCATTTCTTTAGTTCTTTTTCTTTTTTGCTTTTATTATCAATTGCTCTTAATTGTTCAAAAGCTATTTGTACTTTTGATGAATTTTTAAATTCTTCTAATGCTAATCTTTGTTCATTTGTTTTTTTGTACAATCTTTCATTTTTCTCGTTTTCTTTAGAAAAGGTTGATTCCATCTCTTTATCATTATATCTGCTTTCAACCTCTTTGATATACTTATCCATTTGACCTATTTTTTCTATTTTTTCTATTAATTTGCTAATCTTCTCTTCTTTTTTTGCAACTAAATCTTGTCTCTTTATAGGGTCTTTTACATCCCCTGATTTTAATGATTTATAATAATTAACTTTATCAAATTTATTTAACTGTTCAACTGATTTTTGAACAAAAGAAGAAAAGTCCCCTACTCCCTCTTCTATGCCTTTAAATAGTTCGTTTTCATCCATCTCAAAGACTTTTGCATCTGTTTTATTAACTATACTATCTAATTGGTTACCAATAGCTTCTATGTTCTTTTCGTCTAATTTTAATGTTATATCTTGACTTAATGAAGCATTTATTTGTTGTAATAATTCATTAATTTTTTCTAATTCCATAATTTTTATCTCCTTACTCATCTTCAATTTCTTCTAAAATGACTAACTTCGCTGTTATTTCTGTCATTAATTTTAAATACTTTTTTAGTTCTTCTGTTGATGCACTTTTAATTGTCTCATCTGTCATTTGCTTAGTTATTGCTTCAAGTTTCTGCATAATTTTTTCTCTTTGCTCTTTTGTATTATTCATATATAATCCTCCTTTTATGATATATACATCAATATTATTTATATTATACTATTTTTTTATCTTAAGTTCAAGCCTTTATGTAAACTTTTTCAATATTTCAATTAATTCTATCATTTTTTTTATTACTTATCAATTTTTAGATTGTTATTTAATATAATTTTAATATTTTTGAAACATTAATGTAATATTTAGTTATATTTGATATTTCTTTCAATGATCTCATAGCCATTTGCTCATATCTTATTTTTTTGTCTTTTATCTTTTCATCTAGTTCTGGCAGTATTCCAAAGTTTGCATTCATTGGTTGAAATTTTTTATTTGGTGTTGATATATATTGGCTTAAAGCTCCCAAAACTGTTTCTTTAGGAAATATTATTTTATCTTTTTTATTAAAATTCTGAACTGCATTTATTCCTGCTATTAAACCAGAAGAAATTGATTCTACATATCCTTCTACTCCTGTAATTTGACCAGCAAAATATACATTTTTGTTTTTTATTAATTGATATGTTTGATCTAGTAATTTAGTAGAATTTATATATGTATTTCTATGCATTACACCATATTTTACAAACTCTGCTTTTTCTAGTCCTGGTATTAGAGAAAATACTCTTTTTTGCTCACCGAATTTTAAGTTAGTTTGAAATCCTACCATATTAAAAATAGTTCCACTTTTATTATCTTGTCGTAATTGAACCACTGCATATGGCCTCTTTGCTGTTCTTGGATCATCAAATCCAACTGGTTTTAATGGCCCAAATCTTAAAGTGTCATTTCCTCTTTTAGCCATAATTTCAATTGGCATACAACCTTCAAATATTTCTCTTTTTTCAAATTCATGTAATTCTACTACTTCCGCATTTATTAATTCTTGGATAAATTTTTCGTATTCATCCTTATTCATAGGCAAGTTTATATAGTCTTTAGTTTCTTTATTTTGTCTTTCTTTCCATTCTTCTATTGTTTCTTCTTTCTTTTTTTCTTGACTATATCTATCTCCATAAAAAGCTATATCAAAATTTATACTATCTTTTAAAATAATTGGGGCTGCAGCATCATAAAAATATAATTGTTCTTCTCCTGTTAATTTTAATACTTGATCTATTAAGCCTTCAGAAGTTAAAGGTCCTGTTGCTATAATTGTAATAGCATCTTTTTCTATTTGTTTTACTTCTTTATTTATTATTTCTATATTAGGATTTTCTTTTATCCTTTTTGTAATTAATTCTGAAAACTTCTCTCTATCAACCGCTAATGCCTGTCCTGCTGGAACTGAAGTTTCATCTGCACATTTTATTAATAAAGAATCTAAATTTCGTAGTTCTTCTTTTAATAGTCCACAAGCATTTGTTAATAAATTAGACTTTAGTGAATTGCTACATACTATTTCTGCTAAATTTGAATTTGTATGTGCAGGAGAAAATTTTACTGGCTTCATTTCATATAATTTAACTTTTATTCCTCTTTTAGCAATCTGGTAAGCTGCTTCGCATCCAGCCAATCCTCCTCCTATTATTACTATATAATCTTTCATATTTGCACCTTTCTGTCTTTCAAATTTATTCAAATAGTCCAAGTATATCTTCTTTAGATAATTTATTTATAAATTTTGTATCTATGCTTAGCATATTATCAATAAGTTCTTCTTTTCTTTTTTGTAAATCATATATTTTTTCTTCTATTGAGTTTTTAGTTATTAATTTATATACTTGTACTTTTTTTGTTTGGCCAATTCTATGTGTTCTATCTGTTGCCTGATTTTCTACTGATATATTCCACCATGGATCATAGTGAATTACCATATCTGCAGAAGTTAAATTTATTCCTGTACCGCCTGCCTTTAAAGAAATTAGAAAAACCTTAATATCATTATTGTTATTAAATTCATTTATTAATTCTAATCTTTCACTAACTTTAGTTTTACCAGTTAATTTTAAATAGGAAATATTATTTTTGTTTAATTCTTTTTCTATTATTTCAAACATAGAAGTATATCCAGAAAATAATAGCATTTTGTGTCCACTATTTATTCCATCTTTCACTAATTCAATACATTGGTTTAATTTTCCGCTTTCGCCCTTATAATTTGAAACAAATAAAGATGGATGGCAGCAAATCTGTCTTAGTCTGGTTAATAAAGCTAATATTTTTATTCTTGTTTGTTCAAATCCCTTTTCTTCTATTTCTTGATTTAATTCATTTTTTGCTTGTGCTAAATAACTCAAATATATTTTTTCTTGTTCTTCTGTCATTTCGTTACTTAATATACTTGTTGCTTTATCTGGTAATTCTTTTAATACTTCTTTTTTAGTTCTTCTTAAAACAAATGGTTCTATTAACAATTTTAATTTGTATAATGCTTTTTCATCATTTTCTTTTACTATTTGAGTTTCAAAATTTTGTTTAAATTTTTTATATGTAAATAAATAGCCCGGCATAATAAAATCAAAAATAGACCATAATTCGTTTAATGAGTTTTCTATTGGAGTTCCTGTTAATGCATATTTAGTATCTGCATTTATTTGTTTAATTGCCTTTGCATTTTTAGTATTATTATTTTTTATATATTGAGCTTCATCTGCTATAATAAATCTAAACTGATAATTTAGCTCTTTATATTCTTCTATGTCTCTTTTTAATAAATCATATGATGTTATAACTAAATCATAATTAGGTATCTCATTTATTTTTTTCTTTCTCTCTATTGCATCACCATTAACTATTAAAACTTTTAATTCGTCAGCAAACTTTTTAGCCTCATTACACCAGTTTAATGCTAATGAACTTGGAGCTACAACTATAGAAGATCTTTTATAATTAGTATTTTTTACATAGTCAAGCAAAACAGCTAACACTTGCACTGTTTTTCCTAACCCCATATCATCTGCTAAAATTCCTCCAAAATTGTATTTATCTAATGTTTTTAGCCAATTGAATCCGACTTTTTGATAGTCTCTTAAAATTTTCTCTAATTGTGTTGGTATTTTTCCTATATTTTCTAAATCTTCTGCTTTTTCTATTACTTTGCTATAGCTTTCATCTATATTTACATCAACATTTGAATTAGAATTTAAAAGTTTTTCTAAATAAAAGCTTCGGTTTATTGGTAATTGAATATTATCTTCTATTTCTTTATAAGATATATCCATTCCTGTTAAAATGCTATCTATAAACTCTATTTCTTGATTATCTTCTAAATCTATAAATGTTCCATCTTTTAATCTATAATATTTCTTTTTTAATTTATATTTTTGTAATATTTCTTTTAATTCTTCTTTATCGAATTTTATATCTTCAAAATTGATATTAAGAAGTCCATTATCTATTTTGACTCCCATTTTTATTTTATTATTTGTTCTTGCTTTTTTTGAATTAAATTTATCTGTTGTATATATTTGTGCCCATTTTTGATATTCTTCTATTTGATTAGTAATAAATTTATAAATTTCATCATTATTATTAATTACAAATACCTTGTTTTTATTATCATACAAAAATCCTGTTTTTCTTAACTTATTTAAAAATATTGATTCTTGTAAAATATTTCTTTTTATATCTTTAGGTTCCTCAATTAATGGGTCAAATTCTTTTTCTTTGTAGCTAAATTTTACACTTGCTACAATATAATTTTTCTCGTTAAAATCTAAATATAATTTTATTTTTAAATCTTCTGGTTTATATTTATATAAATCTAAATTCTCTATCTTTATTCTTTTTTCTATTTTAGGCATTATTAAAGAAAAAAAAGTAGTTAAATCTTCTTTTTTGAATTTTATTTCACTTGTACTATTGCTTAAATATGTTTCTAATAATTTTAATTCATTTTTTATAAAATCATTGTCACATCTATAAATTACATTTTTATAAATTATATATACCTTTTCTTTAGAATAAATAATGTTTTGAAAATCCTGTATATTATTTTTTAATGCTAATGCACAATAATTAGAATGATCTATTAGTTCATATTCTAATTTTATATTGTTAGGAAATATTCTAGTTTCACTATTATTTAAATATATTTTTAATTCATTTCTTATAGCATAATCTATTATTTCTTCTAATGCTGCAAGCCTCACTAAAATTTTTTCATTATAGTATTTTTTAGTATAATATGTTTTTCCATTCTTGCCGTTTATAAAATGAATTATATCAACATATTTACTCAATATTATCCTATAAATCTGTGAATCTGCTTTAATTAAAAGATTGGTTTCTCCATTTTCTATATTTTTTTTATGCTGAATATCATTATAAAATATATTCAAATCTTTTGAAGAATTAGCTTCATTATTCTCTTCAAATAATATTTGAAGCTCATTAGTCTCAAAATCAAAAATAAAATTTGGTGAAAATTTTATTTGTTTTATAAGTTCACTAAATTTGTTTTCTTCTTTAAATTCTTGTTCAAATATTTTATTAATTATCTCTTTAAATTCTCTATCATGGACTTTTATGCTATTTGAATTTTCTGACATTATTTCCTCCAATATATCCAATTATCTTAGTGTATTATTATACTATAAAAAAAGAAAAATAGCAAACGCTATTTTTCTTTTTTCTTTTCTTTTTGAGGTTTATTCCATGATATATAATCACATTTTTCTGGATTATTTTCGCATATATAATAATTTCTTCTTTTTTTGCTTTTCCTTATTTGGATTTTTCCTCCACACTTTGGGCATGGGACATCTATTGTTTGTACAAATGGTTTTGTATTTTTACATTCTGGATAACCTGGACAAGCTAAAAATTTCCCATATCTTCCATATTTAATAACCATCATTCTTCCACACTTCTCACATGGAACATCTGAAACTTCTTCTACTAACTCAACATGTTCTAATTCCTCATTTGCTTTATCTAGTTCTTCTTTAAACGGTCCATAAAACTCTCTTATAACTTGTTTCCATGGTAATTTTCCTATTGAAATTTGGTCAAATTCAGTTTCCATATTTGCTGTGAATTCTTCACTTAATATATCTGTAAAATTATCTACTAAAAGTTTATTTACAACTTTTCCTAATTCTGTTGGAACTAGTTGTTTTTTATCCTTTTCTATGTATCTTCTTTCTATTATAGTAGTAATTGTTGGTGAGTATGTGCTTGGTCTACCGATTCCTTTTTCTTCTAGTGTTTTTACTAAACTTGCTTCTGTAAATCTAGGTGGTGGTTCTGTAAAACTCTGAACATTTTCAATATCTACTTTTTCCAAAATATCATTTTCTAATAATTCTGGTATTTTATTTTCTTCTTCTTTTTCTTCTGTATCTTTGGATTCAACATATAGAGCCATAAATCCTTTAAATTTTAAGGTTTGTCCATTTGCTTTAAAGTTATATTTATCTGCATTTATTTTTACTGAAACTGTATCGTAAATTGCCTGTGACATTTGGCTTGCTAAAAATCTATTATATATTAATTGATATAATTTAAATTGATCTTTAGTTAAATTTTCTTTTAAATCATTAGGTGTTAAATCAATATAAGTTGGTCTTATGGCTTCATGTGCATCTTGTGCATCTGCTTTAGTTTTATAAAATCTATTTTCATAGTATTGCTCGCCATAAGTTTTTGTTATTTGTTCTTTTGCCATATTTCTTGCTACTTCTGAGATTCTTGTAGAGTCCGTTCTCATATATGTAATAAGACCTACTGTTCCTTTTTGTGGAACTTTTACTCCTTCATATAACCCCTGAGCAACAGACATTGTCTTTTTTAATGTAAAACCTAATTTTCTTGATGCTTCTTGCTGCATTGTACTTGTTGTAAAAGGTGGGGCCGGTGTTCTTTTTCTTTGTGATTTTTTTATTTCTTCAACAATATATGTAGCCTTATCTATTTCTTTTAAAATACTATCTACATCTTCTTTTGTATGCAATTCAATTTTTTTATTATTTTTACCTACTAATTTTGCTTTAAATATATCTTCATCTTTTTTTAAGCAAGCATACATATTCCAATATTCTTCTGGCACGAACTTTTCTATTTCTTCTTCTCTATCAACAATTAACTTAACTGCAACTGATTGTACTCTTCCTGCAGATAATCCTCTTCTAACTTTTTTCCAAAGTATAGGACTAATTTTGTATCCTACTATTCTATCTAAGACTCTTCTAGCCTGTTGTGCATCTATTAAATTTTTATCAACTTTCCTTGGTTTTTTTATAGCTTCTTTTACTGCATCTTTTGTTATTTCATTAAATGTTACTCTACATTTTGCTTCTTCGTTTATATTTAGTATATTAGCCAAATGCCATGCTATTGCCTCTCCTTCGCGGTCAGGGTCAGTTGCTAAATATACTTGTTTGGCATTTTTAGCATCGTTTTTTAATGATTTTATTAAATCGCCTTTTCCTCTAATATTTATATAATCTGGTTCAAAATCATTTTCTATGTCTACTCCTAATTTTGATTTAGGTAAATCTCTTATATGTCCCATAGAAGCAACAACTTTTGTATTTCCTCCAAGGAATTTTTTTATTGTTCCTGCTTTTGCAGGAGACTCAACAATAATTAATTTATCTGCCATTATTCTCTCCTATCTTTAATATCTTATAAATTCTATACTATATTTATTAAAGTTTCAAGTAATTTTATAAATAAATATATAAAATAAGAATGAATATATATTCATTCTTAAATCATTTCTTTTAATAAATCTTCAATAACATAGCCAGCACTAATTGGTGTAACCTCATTTCTTTTCAATATGTCTAGTATTTTATTTACTATATTCTCATCTCTTGTTAAGCCTAACATCTCTTTATTTTCTATTTTTACTTCATCCTGTATATAAGATGTTTTTACAACCTCTATTCCATATTTTACTTCATTTGTATTTTTTAATAATTCATTATTGGGTATTGTTTTATAATATTCCAATTTAATTGGATATTCTATACCAACTTTTCTTAAATCGCCTCGATTTATAAAAGTCCCTCCGTAAAAATGCTTCATAACTCCCCCTTATTGTATACAAAATAACTATATCTCTACTTCTACATATTTTCAAGCTTTTTCCAACGCATTCTTTTACAGTTTTCGACCGTTTGTACTAAATAAAAAAAGAAAGTGACTGTATTTTGCCACTTTTCTCTATTTGTCATAAAAACTTAATTTTTCTGTAACTTTATTGTTATAATAATTCTTTTATTTCCTTATATATTTTATCTTCCACATCATTTAAAGAGACATCTTTTGATTTCTTTTCCATTTCATTTAAAAGACTCTTATTTAATATTAGTTCTTCTATATATTGATTTAAATCTATTGTTTCTAAGTCTTTATTTAGTATTATTTTGGCTGCTCCTCTTTTTTCTAAAACTTTTGCATTATATTCTTGATGATTTTGTGATACTCCAGGTAAAGGAACAAATATAGCTACTTTTCCCACTTTTGCTACTTCTGTTACTGTCATTGCTCCACTTCTACATATTATTAAATCTGCTATATTCATCATTTCTTCCATATTGTATATGTATGAATATATTTTTACTTGAGGAATATTATCAATGTCTGTTCCTTTTTTCATTAATTCTTCTTTGATTATTTCATATTGTTTTGGCCCTGGTGCCCATATCATTTGATAGTCTTTTATTTTTTTATCATTAATTAATTTTAAAATTGCATCATTTATTGCCTTAGCTCCTTGGCTACCTCCAAATACTAGTAAGATTGGCTTTTCTTCACTTAATCCTATTTCTTTAATTTTTCTATTTTTTTCATCTTGACTTAAATTAAGCGATTTAATTTTGGTAGGTGTTCCAGTAACAACTATCTTTTTAGCACCATTTATTCTTTCTTTTGCATCTTCAAATGCTACTAATATTGTATCTGTGCTTTTAGCTAACATTTTTACAGCTTTTCCTGGAAATGCATTGCTTTCATGTAACATTGTTGGAATATGTAATTTATGAGCTTGGGTAATTACTGCTCCACATATATATCCACCTGTACCAATTACTATGTCCGGTTTAAAGTCTTTTATTATTTTTTTAGCCTCTCTAAATCCCTTTAATATTTTAAATATTTTAGTTATATTAGATAGTGTTAAACCATATGCATCTATTGTCTCTAATTTATATCCAGCTCTAGATACTAAATCTTTTTCTAAACCTCTATTTGTTCCGATGAATATTATTTCAGAAGATGGCTCTTCTTGCATTATTTTATTTGCAATTGATATTCCTGGGTTAATGTGTCCTGCTGTACCAGCTGCTGCTATTATAACTTTCATATTTTTTTTCCTTTCTAAAAATATCTGTATATTCCTTTACAATTATATTTATTTTTTTGCACATCTTGATATGTTTAATAGGATTCCCACTGAACATAACATTATTAAGAGTGATGTACCTCCATAGCTAAAAAATGGCAATGGCATACCTGTATTTGGCATTGAAGATGTTACAACAGCTATATTAATTATTGCCTGTAAGCCTACCATTGTAGTTATGCCTACTGCTAATAAACTACTAAACATATCTGGTGCTTTCATTGCAATTATAATACCTCTCCATATAAATATTGCAAACAATGCAATAACAAAAACGCATCCTACAAATCCTAATTCTTCTGCTATTATTGAAAATATAAAGTCATTGTGTGCTTCAGGTAAATATAAATATTTTTGTGTACTCTTTCCTAGTCCTACTCCAAATAATCCTCCTGATCCTATTGCATATAAGCTTTGCACTGTCTGCCAACCTATTTCTTTAACATATTTAAATGGATCAAGAAATGCTACTAATCTATTAATTCTAAAAGCTCCCTTACCTGTTACTTTTGCATAAATAAGCATAATAGTACCTAATATTCCAACACCTGGCACACCAAATGAAACAAAATATCTAAATTTGCTACCTGCCATAAGCATTAAAACCGATACAATTGCTACAATTAAAATAGTAGCACTTAAATGGTTTTGCACTCCAATTAAAATCCCAACAACTGGAACTAAAAATAACATTGGATATAAAAAGCCACCCCATAATTGACTTATTCTTTCTTTATTGTTAGATAACAAAGCAGAATAAAATATAATAAGGCCTATTTTAGCAAGTTCGGATGGTTGGAAACTTATAAATCCTAAATCTATCCATCTTTTTGCTCCACCTGCTCCTTTTCCAATTACAGCTACTGAAGCTAGTAAAACAATCACTACAAAGTATATTAACTTATAAAATTTTTTATATAAATTGTAGTTAATTTTTGATATAATAAACATTCCAATTAATCCAAGTACAGCACTTATTGCTTGTGTTTTTACATATGTATAACTTTTTCCTGTTTCTGCTAAGGATGTAGGTGAACTTGCTGACATTACCATAACAATGCCTAGTGCAAGCATGATTAAAACATCTACTAATAATATGAAATCAATTGGTCTGTTTTGAACTACTTTACTATTCTTATTCTCAATTGAAGTTACCATTTTATCTCCTCATTAAATTATTTTTAACCCTATAACACATAATAATAGAGTTACTATACTAAATACTGAAACAACTTTATTTTCGTTCCATCCAGAAAGTTCAAAATGGTGATGTAATGGTGCCATTTTGAATATTCTTTTTCCTGTTTTTTTAAAGTATACTACTTGTATCATAACAGATAAAGTTTCTAAAACTGGTACTAATGCAATTACAATTAATATCAAAGGCATTTTTAAGTATAAAGCCATTGATACAATAACTCCACCTAGCAATAAAGAACCTGTATCTCCCATAAATACTTTTGCTGGATACATATTAAATATTAAAAAGGCTAAGTTTGCTCCACATACCATACTTCCTAATAAAACAACTTCTTTTACATCTAATATAATTCCTATAATTGTTAATGTTGCAATAATTATAGTCGTTACACTAGTTGCTAACCCATCTATTCCATCTGTAAGATTAACAGCATTTGTTGTTCCAAGCATTACAAATATTGCAAATGGTATATATACCCATACTGGTAAATTTATATATTGTTTTACAATTGGTATTAATGTTTGAGTTCCTACTTTTTTATACAAAAATACAACAAATGTAACTGATATAATTAACAATCCTAGCATTTTATAAGATGGTTTTAATCCTTCTGTGTTTTTTAAAACTAATTTTTTAAAATCATCTACAAATCCTACTAATCCAAATCCTATTGAAACTAATACTAGTGGAAGTAATTTAAATATAAGATCTGTTTGATTTCCTATGTATCCAATACAAATTATTGTTGTCATTATAATAATAGAAATAATTGTAATAATTCCTCCCATAGTTGGAGTTCCTTGTTTTTTTAAATGGCTTTGTGGTCCATCTTCTCTTTCTATTTGACCTACTTTTAATCGTTTTAATATTGGTAATATTATAAGTGATATTATTATTCCTATACCAAATGATAATAATAATACTTTTACTTGGTAATTCATATTTTTTCCTTTCGCTCACTTCGTTCGCTCATCGTCATCCGAAATTTTTTCAAAATTCCGTCTGCCAAATCTTTCCTCTGAAATGCATTTTCGTTCGCTCATCGTCATCCGAAATTTTTTTCTTTGAAGTGCATTTTCGTTTTTTTATTGACATCTGAAGTTTTATTTTTTTTATTTCTTTTTCTTTTTTTTAGGTTCATTTTCTAGTTCAGATAATATTTCTTTTATAATTATTCTTTCATCAAATGGATATTTTTCTTTACCTATTTCTTGATATACCTCATGCCCTTTTCCAGCTAAAACAACAATATCTTTTTTGTTTGCCATACTTATTGCTTTTTTCATTGCTTCTCTTCTATCTAAAATACATTCATATTTTCCTTTTGTTTTCTTTATTCCATTTTCTATTTCCAATACTATTTCATCTGGATTTTCTGTTCTTGGGTTATCTGATGTTATAATAGTGTAATCTGCAAGTTTTCCTGATATTTCACCCATTAGTGGTCTTTTGTTTTTATCTCTATCTCCACCACATCCAAAAACGCAAATAACTCTTCCAATTGTATATGTTTTTACAGTTTGCAAAATACTTTTTAAGCTCTCTGGTGTATGAGCATAATCTATCATTATTTTTAATTCTTCTTTATTTTCTACAAGTTCACTTCTACCTGGTACTCTTACATTTTCTAGAGCTTCTTTAATTTGTTCTACTGTTACTCCAAAAATTCTTGCTACACTAATTGCTGCAAGTGCGTTGTATACACTAAATCTTCCTGGTATAGAAACCTTTATTCTTTCATTTTTGTCTTTTATTTTTGCTCTAAAGTCCACATATGTATTTGTAACTGTTACATCTTTTGCTAATAAATTACAATAGTTATCGATTCCATATGTCTGCACATTTTCTACAGAGATACTTTTTAGAACTTTTTCTGTATAAATACTATCTGCATTTACAAATGCATATTCACAATTATTAAATAATCTCATTTTTGATTCAAAATATTCTTGCATATCTTTATGCTCATTTTTGCTTATGTGTTCTTCTGATAAATTTGTAAATATTCCAGCATAAAAATCTATTCCTGCAACTCTATCTAATTTTAAACTTTGTGAAGAGACCTCCATAATAACAATCTCTATACCTAATTCATACATTTTTGCTAATATTTTTTGTAATTTATTACTTTCTGGAGTTGTTCTATCAGAATTTTTAACTAATTTATCTCCTATATAAACAGCTATTGTTCCTATTAAACCTACTTTTTTACCTTGTTTCTCTAATATAGATTTTAACATAAAGCTGGTTGTTGTTTTTCCTTTTGTACCAGTTATACCTATTATTTTCATCTTTTTAGATGGATTATCATAAAAATTACAAGAGCATAATGCTAATGCTAATCTTGTATTTGGTGCCATAATAAATGTAACATCTTTGTTTGAAATAAATTCTTTATAGTTTGAACCCTCTTCAAAAATTATTACTTTTGCGCCTTTTTCTATTGCCTTATTTATAAATGTATGCCCATCAACTTCGTAGCCTTTAATCGCTACAAACATACTTCCTTCTTTTACTTCTCTATAATCACATTCAATACTAGAGACCTCTAATTTTAGACTTCCCTTGGCTTTTAAGCCTTCTATGTTAGCTAGGACTTTTTTTAATTCCATAACCAATCTTCCTTTCTATTTAATTATATGTATTATATAATTAAATTCAATATTTGTACAGTATTTGTTTTGAATTTAATATCTTAGCTTATAACTTACTGAATTTTTGCCATTACTGTACTTTCAGCATTTATACTAATTCCTGCACTCGGACTTTGTTCTTTAATAATAACTTTTTCTTTTTCGTTACTTGCTATTTCTTTATCTAATTTTATTTTTAAGTTTTTCTCTTTTAAAATCTTCTCTGCTTCTTTTACAGTTTTATAAGTTATATCTGGAACAGTTACATTTTCTACATTCTGTTTGGTCTTTTCGTTGTCTTGCTTTAATTCTAAGTATGGTAAAACTTCATTTAATACTTTTCCAGCTACTGGTGCTCCTACAGCACCTCCTTGGTGTCCCCCTTCACCTGTTGGATTATATAGTGTAACCAATATTGTGACTTTTGGATCAGATATCGGGGCAACGCCTATAAATGATGTTACATATTTATTAGTATTAACTCCATCTTCTGATGTCCCTGTTTTTCCACCAACTTGATATCCCGCTACTTGTGCATTTTTTCCTGTTCCTTCTCCAACTACTGATCCCATCATACTTAATACATTATTTGCTGTTTCTTTAGATATTACTTGCCCTGTGCTTTGTGGTTCTATTTCTTGCTTCTCTCCTGTTTGTGAATCAATAATTTTTTTTACCAACCTTAATTTCATTCTATTACCACCATTTGCTATAGTAGATACCATAGAAATCATTTGTATAGGCGTTACCTCAAACCTTTGGCCAAACGAAATAGTAGCTAATTCTACTGGACCAACTTTAGATTTATCTAAGAATATTCCTTTTGCTTCTCCTGGTAAATCTATTCCAGTTTTATTTAGAAAACCAAACTTTTCTAAATAAGTATAATAAGTATCAACTCCAATTTTTTGTCCTAATCCTATGAATACTGGATTGCATGAATTCATAAGTGCCTGTCTTAAGCTCTCACTACCATGTGGTCTATAGTATCTCCAGCATTTTATTCTTGTTCCTGCAATGTTTATACTTCCTGTACAGCAAAACTCTCCACTTTTATCTGTTGTTGTTATTCCTTCTTCTAGTGCTGCAGATGTTGTTACTAGTTTAAATGTTGAACCTGGTTCATATGTGTCTGCTATTGCTTTATTTCTCCACATTCCCTGTAAAGCTTCAGACTTTTCTTTATTAGATAATGTATCCCATACATTTTTCAATTCTTCATTATTTATTTCATATGGTGAATTCAAATTATAGCTTGGATAAGTAGCCATTGCTAAAATATCACCTGTTGTTGGATTTGCAACTATAATATTACCACCATCAGTACATTTATTATCTATACACGCATCTTCTAAATATTTCTCAACAATTGATTGTATAGTCATATCTACTGTTGTTATAACATCATTTCCATCTATTGCATTTGTATATTTTTCCAATGTTCCATCAACTTCTCCTCCAGATGCATCTTTTACCTTAGTTATTCTCCCCTTTTTTCCCTGTAAAATTTCATCGTACTTTGCTTCTATTCCTCCTAGCCCTTGATTATCGCTTCCACAAAAACCAACTATATGAGATGCTAAATTATTGTATGGATAAAATCTTTTAGTATCTTCATCTATATTAATACCTTTTTCAATTTTATTTTCTATCATCCATTTACTAAGTTTATCTACCAATTCTTTGTCTTGTTTTTTAGCAACTGTTTCTATAGAACTTCTTTTTTTAACTTTTTTTAATATAGTTTCATAGTCTAAATTAAATATATCACTAATTTCTTTTGCTACTTTTTCTTTATTTTCTTCTTCAATATTAGTAGGAGTTATTGTTATTGTGTACACTGTACTACTAACAGCTAATTTATTTTTGTTTCTATCATATATTGTTCCTCTTTTAGGATTAATTTTTCTATCTAATGTTTGTTGTTCATAGGCTAAAGTTTGCAATTCACCTCCATTTACAAATTGTATCCAACCAACTCTAAAAATTAAAGCAAATAATACTATTATTGAAAAAAGCAAACCATTTCTCATTCTTTTTTTTCTGCTAATCTCTTTCATTTTATCATTCCTTTAACAAATGTATTATTATTAATTTTATTATCTCTATATAAAAAAAAGAATTAGTTTCCTAATTCTTTTTCATTTATTGTTTAATTTATAACTCTTTCCTAATTAAAATATATTTTGAATTTTAGCAATAATTTTTTGGAATATATTTTGATTATTATTTTTAACAATTTCATCTGTCATTGATTCTACATAATCTTTTTTATCTAAATTTACATATATTGCCTGATTATCATCTAATTTTTTCATGCCTAATTTTTCTTTTGCTTCTTTTTCTATTGTTCCTAAATTTGTTTTACTTTCTATGCTTACTTCCATTTGTTCATTTTCTTTTTCTATTGTTGCTAGATTGCTTTTTACTTCTTTAATGTGACTATATTTTTCAGATATAACAGTATTTCTATAACTTATGGCAAATAATATTGCAAAAGCTACTACAACATAAAGTATTGCCTTATATTGTGCTTTTATTGTTTTTGTCTGTGTATTTATGCTTTTTTTAGTTGATATATTACTTTTCTTTGCTGCAGTACTTTTTTTCGGATATTTTTTTTGAATAGGTCTATATTCTGGTTCTAATTTTCTTGGACTTGTTTCATATTGATACCTATTTCTATTGTATCCTGCCATAAGTTTTCACCTCCTTATATCTTTTCAAATATTCTCAACTTTGCGCTTCTTGATCTAGAATTTTCTTTTGCTTCTAAATCATTTGCTACTATTGGTTTTTTATTGATTATTTTTCCTAGTTTTTTTGCTCCACATACGCAGTATGGTAATCCTGGTGGACATATGCATTTTCCATTTGCTTCTGTATAAGCATTTTTAACTGCTCTATCTTCTAATGAGTGAAATGTAATTACACAAAGCCTACCATGTGATTTTAAAACATCTATGCAATCTAATATTGTTTTATATAATGGCTCTATTTCGTTGTTTACTTCTATTCGTATTGCTTGAAATGTTCTTTTTGCTGGATGTCCATTATTTTGCATTGATTTTGGAATAGAGTTTTCTATTATTTTTGATAATTCTTTAGTTGTTTCTATTCTTTTTTCTTTTCTATATTTACATATATTATTAGCAATTTTTTTTGCAAATCTTTCTTCTCCATATTCAAAAATTATTTTAGATAAAATATCTTCTGAATATGTATTTACTATTTCTTCTGCAGTTATACCTGTTGTTTTATCCATCCTCATATCTAACTTTGCATCTGCCATATAACTAAAGCCTCTATTTTTTTCATCTAGCTGATATGACGAAACTCCCAAATCTAAAAGTATACCATCTACTTTGTCTATTTTTAATTGTTCTAGTATTTCTTTTATATTATCATGATTACCATAAATGTATTTTACATTTTTATATTCTTTTAGTTTTTCACTAGCTGCTTTTAATGCTTCCTCATCTCTATCTATACCAATTAAAGTTCCTTTTGTAGATAAGTGTTTTACTATTTCGCTACTATGACCTGCACCACCTAATGTACCATCTACATATATTCCATCTGGTTTAATTTCTAATCCATTTATACATTCATTTAAAAGTACAGGTATATGTTTAAATTCCATTTAAACATCCTTCCTATTTGATTTTTTTAGGCGGACCTTTGGCCCGCCTTTAGGCTTTTGTTTATAATTGTTTTTTTCTTTTGCACTTACAAATCTTTTGTTTTTTTACAATTCATTTGTAAATTTTTTCTTTTGTATGCTTTATCTTTTGTATCTTGTAAAAGGCAGAACCTTTTATTTTTCATTTGTTTCTTATTTAATCTTTTGTATTTTATATAAACTTTTGCAAGTTATATACCAAGCATTGTCATATTTTCTGCTATTTCATCTGCTGAAATATTCTCACTACTACTGTAATTTTTCCAATTTTCTCTATTCCAAATTTCAATTCTTGTTCCTACACCAATTATATTTATTTCTTTTTCTAGTTTGGCATAAGTTCTTAAGTTATTTGGCAATAAAAATCTTCCTTGTTTATCTATTTCACATTCTACAGCGCCAGATAAGAAAAATCTAACAAAATCTCTAGCATTTTTATTCGTTAGTGGTAAAGTTTTTAACTTTTCTTCGAAATTTAACCATTCTGTTTTTGAATACGCAAATAAACATCCGTCAAGTCCTTTTGTTACAATGAACTTCTCGCCGATGTCTTCTCTAAGCTTTGCTGGCATTATTACTCTGCCTTTAGCATCAACACTATGTTCGTATTCCCCTATAAACAATTTGGTTTCACCTCTTTCCACTTTTGTGACACTTTAAACCACTTTCTACCACTTCATGTATATTTTAATATAACTTTTTATATTATGCAATAGTTTTTTTAATTTTTTTTATTTTTTTCTTATAAAAAAAAGCACACAGAATAATAAATTCTGTGTGCTTTTTATATAAATTTATTTTTTTACAATAAATCCTGTTGCAATCATTCTTGTTTTGTGTTTTCCATTTCCATTTACAGGATCATTTATTAATTTTCCATTTACAACTAAACCACATGATGTTCCACCATCTAGGTTTGCAGCATTATAAGCTCCATAATTTTGCATTATTTCAGTTAAGTCTACCATGTCTGCTCCTGGTCTTCCAACCATTCTTCCATCTATTACTAAGAATAAAACTATACCATCTTTTCTTTGTCCTATAGCTGTTCTTGGAGCTTCTCCCCAGCCGCCATTTCCTTTTATGAATGATGGTTTTCCATTTACTATTAGAAATGGTCCAAATGTTACAGCATCTCTAACACCATTTTTTATTGCTTCGTTTGCTGTCATTCTTGCTAATATTAATTTATTATCTTTTGTAAAGCCTATAATTCCGCCAGTTTTTTTATAAGTTCTGTTAGTAATAATTTTTCCATTTTTAATAACTGTTCCTTGTGGTATTCCACCTAAGCTGTTATAGTTAGGATCTACAAATCCTCCTCCATTTATTGCAATAACCGCATTATTATCTGTTGCCATATCAACTAAATATTGTCCTTTTGTTCCTAAGTGTTTTGTAACACATACTGATATTTTAGATGGATCATAAACAGCTATTAAATTTCCTGAATATCCTTTACCTTTTATTGGTATAACTTTATATAAGTCATTTCCTTCATCTTTTTTTAATATAGCTTCTTCATATTCATTTGCATATGTAACTTTTTTATCATAACTTACTAATTCTACTTCTGATGTATTTGTATCTTCGCCTGATTCTATTACAGCATTATTAGATAAAACATCTTGTATAGTTTTGTCATCATAAAACCATGTTGCAAAATATTGATGATTTAAAGTTGTCATTGCTGTTGTAATTAGCCATTCTCTAAATCCTCCATATGGTCCATATAGTAAGAATAAGCCTGAACTCATTCCAAGTACTATTAGTATAACAATAACTGTTATCAAATTTTTCTTCCATTTTTTCATTGGTCCTTTTATTTTTTCTTTTTTACTCATTTGCTTCTCCATTTTTCTTATTTTCAATATTGAAATTATACAATTTTTTATATTTAAAATCAATATATATTATTATTTTTTTATGCTTTTTAAATGTATTCTACAGCTAGTAAGCATAACCCTTGTGGTGGTAGTGTTTTTCCTGCTTTTGTTCTGTCTTTTGACTTTATTATTTCTTTTATGTATTCTGGTTTTATTTTGCCTAGTCCTACTTCTACTAATGTTCCAGCAATTATCCTTACCATGTTGTATAAAAATCCATTTCCAGTAATTTTTATTTTTATAATATCACAATTTCTTATTACTTCTCCGCTATATATTGTTCTAACTGCGCTTTTTGAACTAGTTCCACTTGCTTTAAAAGCACTAAAATCATGTTCTCCTATAAAGTATTTAATAGCCTTATTCATACTTTCTTCATCTAATTTCTCTGGAAAGTTGTACTGATAATTTCTAAATATTGCTGTTCCATTTTCAGAATTATTTATTGTATACTCATATGTTTTTCTTTTACAATGATATCTACTATGAAATTGCTCATCTACTTCTTCTGCATTAATAATTCTAATGCTTCTTTTTAGTTTAGTATTAATAGCTATAGGTATTTTTCTTATAGGTATATTCGAATTTGTTTTAAAATTTGCTATTTGTTTTAAAGCATGTACTCCTGCATCAGTTCTACCAGATGCAATTAATTCTACATTTTCTCCTGTTATAAGGTTTATTGCTCTTTCTATTTCACCCTGTATATTTAATTGCGTAGGTTGTTTTTGCCAACCATTAAAGTCTTTTCCATCATATTCTATTGTTAGTTTAATATTTCTCATTTTTATTCTGCTTTTTTCTTTCTTATATTCTTTATATTTTTTATTCTATCTAATATTGTTGTTTTATCTTCTTCTTTAAATCTTTTGGTAATAATATTACTAATTAGTATCTTTTTAATAGCTTCTTCTTTTAGATCTGCTATTAATGTTCCTTCTTTTGCTATTGATATTCTTCCCGTTTCTTCTGATACTACTATTATAATTGCATCTGACTCTTTGCTCATACCAATTGCTGCTCTGTGTCTTGTTCCTAATTCTCTTGCTATATCTTCATCATTTGCCAAAGGAAGCATACAAGCTGCCGCTGCTATTTTATTATCTTTTATTACAACTGCTCCATCGTGTAATGGTGTATTTGGAGTAAAGATATTTACTAATAATTGTGGTGAAATTTCAGCATTTAAAGTTACACCTGTTGATATTATTTCCTTTAATTTTATATCTCTTTCAATTACTATTAAAGCTCCTGTTTTATTTTTAGATAGTTCTACAACAGCTAAAACAATTTTATAAATTCCTTCTTTAGTTTTAGAAATAATATCTTTTTCTAGTCCAAAGTACTTAGTCCATTTATTAGATGAACCTAATTGCTCTAAAGCTCTTCTTAATTCTGGTTGAAATAATACAATTAATAAAATAACACCATATGTCATTATAGTAGTTAATATGTAGTTTAAAATTTGCAAGTTAAATATACCACTTAGCCAAGTTATGATTATCAAGAACAAAATACCTTTTATTAATTGCATTGCTCTTGAACCTTTTAATATTTTTACAACTTTAACTATTAAAAATATAACAATTATTATATCTATAATTAGTGTAATAATACTCCATGGATTATTTAAGCTTAAGGTTACACCTTTCCAAAAATTTTCTACTTTTATAAATGGACTTTCACTCATTTTTTTATTCTCCTTAAATTATTTTTAAAAGATAATATATGAAACTTCCTGCTATACTTAGTAACATTAATAATACTAATATACCAGCAATAATTTTAGTGGCAACTGCCATTTTATCTGCCTTTTTTTTATTGATTTTTTCTTCTTTTTTATCTTTATTTTTTTGCATTTTTCATTTTCCTTTTCTAATTTAATTTGTTTTAAGTTATATCATATTTATGCTCTTTTTTCAACATTAATTAACAATATTATATATAAAAATAGAGGATGTTTTTACCTAAATCATCCTCTACTGTATATTTTATTGTTTTGTAAATATTATTTTATTAAAGCTAAACTCTTTTGTATATGTGTTATATCCTAAAATTTCACTAAACATTTTAGCCGCTGATATTACTGTATCAACTTTTCCTTCTTTACACTGACTTATTTGTTCTTCTGTTAAGTACCATTTTATATTTTCTATTTTTGTGCAATTTAAAAATGTTGTATTTGTACCTACTGTACCTTTTCCTATTTCTAAATCTACAATAGGGCATGAATTAAAAAAGTCATTAGTTAAAGAACTGTTTTCGCCTATCGTTACTTTATTTAATTTTGAACATCCTTTAAACATATTATAGCAAGGAGAAAATATAACATTATTTTTTATTATTAACTCTTCTATTGCTAATGATTTAAATGAAGCAGTATTTTGAATTGTAGTATTATTATTTATTATAAGTTTCTTTAAATTTGTACATTTTTGGAACATAGCTGCTCCAATATTACTATTTTCTGTGATTTCAACTTCTGTTATTACTGAGTTATTTGTAAAAGATTGTCCTTTTATTGTATTAAGGACCTTTAATGCTTTTGTTACCTCTTCATTACTTAATTGTGTATTATTAAATACTGCTCCATTTGCAACAGTTCCTTTTCCTATCTGTAATTTAGCTAATTTTTGACATTCATTAAGAGAATTAATTATCACATTTTTTCCAATACTTATTTCTTCTGCACTTGTTCCTTTAATTGATAAAGTACAATTATTACCAATAATAAGTTTAGTAGCTTGTATGATTTGTGGAGTTTGTATAAATTGACAATTATCACCAACTTTTAATGTTTCTTTAATATTGCAAAATGTGAAGCCATTTTCTAATATATTTACATTATTTTTTACAATAACATTATTTACATTCGTAAATCCGAATGTAGCATCTGCTTTTATTGTTGCTCCCTCTTCTATTTCAATGGTATTTATTGTTGATTTTTGAAAAAAGTAATCACTCTGCAATGTAACTTCTTCTCCCACTACTAATTTGTCTAATTTCATGTTTTTCAAATGGTAAAAACAACTTGTTGTACTAGTTTTTAATCCATTGGATATTGTTAAAGTTCCTGTTAAATTTTTACCAATCCCTTCAAAATACTCTACTACTTGTCCATTAATCTTATTTGGAACTGTTACATTTTTTAGTTCTTCTTCTGTTGTTCCTAAATAATCTATTATTGTTAGTTTTCCATTTTCATTCTTTTTATATTTCCATAATCCTGTAATATATTCATCTGTACCAGATGGTTTTTCATCCCCATCGTAGTCCACATATATATCTGTTTTTTTCTTTAATGTGAAGTTTTCATATTCCCATTTTTTACCGTTATAATATATTTTGATACTTCTACTAGTTTCATCATATTTTATTTTTAATAATGATTGATTATTTTTATCAACAACTTCTACTAATCCGTCACTTGCAGTTATAGTGTATTTATCTGTTGTTGCCTTATTAGGGTCTTTTAATTCTCCTGTTTCTTCATTTATATTTGGATAATTAAATATATCTAATATATCATTTACCACTTCTTTATAATTAACTATTTGACCTGAATAATCTGTTTGTAAATATAAAGCAAAGATTACTCCTATTTGGTCTTCAAATTCTGTTTCTGAATAATTTTTTAGTACATTTTTAGTATGGAAGATTATTCCATTATCTTTTACTATTTTTATACTTACAGAAGATAATATTAATAATATAATAATTGTAATAATTAATACTATTAATGTTACTCCATTTTCATTATTTTTTTTAAGGATTTGCATGTATGTTTTTCCTTCCTTCTTTAGTTTTATTTAGCATGTTTATTATATCAGTAATTATTTTTTGGGTCAATTATATAGTTTTATTTTTTAAAAATAACATTTTCTTCTATAATGTAACACTATTTCTTATTTTTCATATAATATAGCAAAAGCTTTTAGGCTTATATAAAAAATATGAAAGGATATGTATTTTTATGGATTTTGAAAATAAATGTTGTTCAATTATAGATGTTGATGGTCATATTGCTACTGGAAAACAATATGATTTAGACATTGTATTACCTGAAGATGACAGAAGTGTTTTATATGGTGTTGTAAAAGACTGTCACAAAGAACCTATAAAAGATGCAGTAGTAAAATTAATAGAAGTTGATTTTAGCTGTGGCAAACCTGAAAGAAAACCAGTTTCTCATACTTTTACAGATTGTGATGGTGAATTTGTATTTGGTCCACTTTGTCCTGACAGAAAATATGAAGTTCAAATATGGGTAAATAAAGTAAAACATGTAAAAGTTTGCTCTAAATGTCATCGCGAAGGCAAATGCTTAAAAGGTGTAGATATGAAAGAATGTGATTGCTTTATTGGTGACAAAAAAGATGATTGCAAATTTGATAACAAACCTTGCATTAAATAATACTCAGCAAAAGTTTTATTGTACAGAACAAAGCGGAATAAATTCCGCCCGGGCGGACAGAGGCGTCCGCCCCTACATATGGCTTTTTTATATAGTAGAAAACGAGAAATTTCCTACTATATAATTAAAGATGGGATTACATTATTCCCATCTTTCTTGCTAATTGTTTTCCCTTTTTCATTATTTTTTTAGTATTCATATTATTATCTGCATATACCATCATAACACCTGCTGCAATCATTCCTCCTAGTATCATACCTTTTGCAAATTTCATATCTGTTCCTCCTTTAGTTTTTAATCTTATTATTTATTATTATTTTTTTTATCTTTTTTATACTCTTTTATTAAAATATATACTTCATGTATTGCAATAACAGCTAAAAAAATGCCAAATAATTTTTTTAAAAATTTTACATTAATTTTTAAAGCTATTAATGCTCCTGTTACTGCTCCTATTATTCCCCAAACAATTACTACTTTAGCGGTTTTCCATTCAATCTTTTTTTCTTTTATATTAATATATATAGCTGCAATTGAAGTTGGAATAAAGAAAACTAGATTAGTGGCTTGGGCTACTTTTTGGTCTATTCCCATAAATAAAGATAAGCAAAGAATTAAAATTGTTCCTCCACCCATTCCTGTTCCACTTACAATTCCAGAAATAAAACCAATTAATGTTTCTAATATTATAATCAATCCCCTTTCTGTTTCTGCACTATATAATCATTTTATATGATGCATATATTAAAAAAATTGTAAATGCAATTTTTAAATATTTTATGGGCAGCTTATTTAGTAACTTTGCTCCAACCAATCCTCCTAGTATTCCTCCTATTGCACAAAACAAGCCTATTTTCCAATCAATATAATTATTTTTGTAATAAAAAAATCCACTAGTAACCACCATTGGTAATATACATAGCACAGAAGTGGCTCTTGATTCCACTTCGCTCATATTTAGTATGTATATATAAGCCGGAACTAATATCATCCCTCCACCTGTTGCAAATAGTCCGCTCACAATACCAGAAAATATTCCAATTAAAACTCTTTTTATATCAAAAAAATCTCTTAACATATTTATAGTTTAAGAGATTTTTGTTAAAATATTCAATTTATTATTAATTTTTTATATTTTCATCTTTTAAATAATATTTTGTTCCAAGCATTTTATCTGGTAAATATTGCTGTTCTACAACATGTCCTGGATAATCATGTGGATATTTATATCCATTAGAATATCCCAAATCCTTCATTCCTTCTGCAGGTGCATTTCTAATATGCATTGGTATTTCTCCTGTATCTTTTGTACTAACATCTTCAATTGCTTTATTTATAGCTAAATATGAAGCATTTGATTTTTTAGATGTTGCAACATATATTGTAGCTTCAGCAAGTATTATCCTAGCTTCTGGCATTCCAATTTGATGAACAGCTTGCATTGCAGAAGTAGCAACTACTATTGCATTTGGATTTGCCATTCCTACATCTTCTGATGCAGCAATTACAATTCTTCTAGCTAAAAACATAGGATCTTCACCAGCATTTAATGCTCTCGCTAAATAAAAAATAGCTGCATCTGGATCGCTTCCTCTCATAGATTTTATAAATGCACTTATATTATCATAATGACTATCTCCCGATTTGTCAAAAAAAGTTTTCTTTTTTTGCATACTATCTGCTGCAATTTGGTCTGTTATATTAATTATTCCATCTTTATCCATTGAAGTTGTAAGCACTGCTATTTCTAATCCATTTAATGCTGTTCTTACATCTCCTCCTGAAATCTTTGCAATATTTTTTAAAGTATTATCACTTATATTTATATTGTACTCTCCTAATCCGTCTTTTCTTTCAAGCGCCATCTTTAAAACTTTTAAAATATCATTTTCATTTAAAGGTTCTAGTTTAAATACCATTGATCTAGAAATTAGAGCTTTGTTTACAGAAAAATACGGATTTTCTGTTGTTGCTCCAATCAAAATGACCGTACCATCTTCCACAAACGGCAACAGATAATCCTGCTGCGCCTTATTAAAACGATGAATCTCATCGATAAATAATATCGTTTTCTTACCATACATACCAAATGCATCTTTAGCCTGAGATACTGCCTGTTCCATATCCTTCTTACCCGAAGTAGTTGCATTCATCTGCACAAAATCTGCACTCGTCGTATTCGCGATTACTTTTGCTAATGTTGTCTTTCCTGTTCCAGGAGGACCATAAAAAATCAGCGAGCTAATCTTATCTGCCTTAATCGCACGATATAAAAGTTTATCTTTTCCTATAATATGCTGCTGTCCTACAACTTCATCAAGATTTTTAGGACGCATTCTCACCGCAAGAGGCGATTCTTCCTTTTTCCTCTGCATACTCATATACTCAAATAAATCCATCTTTATGTCCCTGCCATCTAATATTCAGTGTCATAAGACACTTCGAAGCCCGATATCTTACAATAACGGGCTTCGCATGTATCAATATCATATCATCTACTTGATAATGTCCAGTTTCTTCAGCATGTCATTAAACTTCATGATATCAATTGGCTTACATATGTAATCATCATAATCGTCGCTGGCGAGATTGCTGTCAAAGCTTGCCTCGTCAAGTGCGCTGGTCATTATGACCTTCGATCTGAGCATCCTTGACACTCCGTGCTTTCTCTCTGCACTTCTTATGGATGCCAGAACTTTATACCCATCTATCTTTGGCATCATAATATCAAGACACACCAGCTCGAACAGTTCGCCCTTCTCAAGAGCATTTACAAATTCATCAACCGCTGCGATTCCATCAGGTGTTATGACCACATCACCAAACTTACTCAAATACTTGGATAAAAATTTTGCATTTGCAACATCATCCTCAGCTATTAATATCTTCATGACAATTCCTCCCTAATTTTACAACCTAAGTACTTTCTCAAGATGACTGAGCATCTCCTTGATCTCAACCCTGAAACTCTTCCTTGAGTATTGGTTTCTCCGTTCAAGCAATCCCTCTGTAAAAATTCCGTTGAACATGAGCGTAAGTTCCTTCGGTGAGAAAACCGCTCGTATCTCCTTGCTGTCAATCGCACTCTGAAACAATGTGCATACAAAATCATTACGCTTCAACATACACTCAGAGATGATCTCTCTCGTCTCTGA